>ENA-OREC01002605-OREC01002605.1-marine-metagenome-genome-assembly--contig:-NODE-2605-length-10047-cov-14.027984_pt1 | contig 10047 bp, 8 predicted proteins | sample MGYA00248626_ERZ508543 | MGnify/ENA primary metagenome ERZ508543 (study PRJEB26211, sample SAMN05518279) | marine metagenome | isolation source: Puget Sound, Washington, USA | host: Bankia setacea...
GAATTAAAGTCTCACTGTATGGACTGAATTAAAGTCTCACTGTATGAACTGAATTAAAGTCTCACTGTATGGACTGAATTAGAGTCTCACTGTATGGACTGAATTAAAGTCTCACTGTATGGACTGAATTAAAGTTTCACTGTTTGGACTGAATTAAAGGCTCACTGTATGGACTGAATTAAAGTTTCACTGTTTGGACTGAATTAAAGTCTCACTGTATTGACTGAATTAAAGTCTTTGTTTTACTGATTCAATATATGTGTATTTATGTTTTATTTTGTATAAGTTTAAGTAAATAAAAAAGAACAACTACCCTTGAAGTCACCTTTAAATTATATTCCATACATATAGTGCTTTCAGCCTTTGTACAGGTAGTACATGTAGTGCTTCTCTTCAACAATCACCTGTTTGTTGTGTTTCTTATATTTCAGCTCCAGGTAGATTTGAACACTGATACCGCTGTGGTTCTAGGACAGGGCAATGTGTCCCTAGACCTGGCCAGGATGCTGTTGACACCAATAGATATATTAGCCGTAAGTTCTGACCCATTTACACAGTCTATAGGGCTGATTAAGAACAGTAACAATTCACTTGTAAAAGGTTGCATCTAAGAAGAGGTCCCTGAATGTGTGGGTATTATATAGAGAAAGAAGAAAATGATATAGGATTTCATCCCCTTGATGAGATCAAGGCAAATTTATCTCTTATCTTCAAATCCTAGATTTAACCTCCTAAGTAATAAGTTATTCATGGAAATAATTTAGAAAGAAATTACACAGCCAATTATTTAAGAAAAACATTGGCTGGAAAGTGTATTGTAATTATGGAGACGTACATCCTTTTGAATTTATATGAATGTACATTTAAATTAAATAACTTAAGTTATAAATTAAGTTCTATCTCTGTGATGCATTGCCAGATTTCATTTGCATACCTTAATGTTAACCTTGTTTCATTTTAGAAAACAGATATAACAGAGCATAGTCTAGAAGTGTTACGTAAGAGTCGTGTGAAGCGTGTAATCCTAGCTGGAAGGCGAGGCCCAGTGCATGTGTCTCTAACCATCAAGGAACTTAGAGAAGCTCTCAGACTACCAGGCTGTAGAACTACAATACACAAAACAGACTGTGCGCACCTGAAAGATATACTCACAGGTAACTTGTTCATACAGAGTTAGTTATGTTTACAACTCTTTTTCATATAGAGTGATAAACAATTGGAATAACCTGGCAAGTGAACCTGTATGTGCTGAAAGTGTAACCATCTGTAAGACAAGACTATATAAGTCATGGGTATCAAAGCGATTCAATACATCTGATATCTATTGAAAAACTAAAACTTTGAAAATAGTGAACACCGGAACCGGCGACTACGGATATCAAGAAAACAAGGGAAACAAAAAGCCATTTAGGGCATAAAATTTTCCCATCATCATAAAGGTATATATTTATGCTGTTTTGACGTAGACCTAGATCTAATTTCAAAATTAATTTTCTAATAGGTTTGTGGTAAATAACTTGCAAAAAACATTATACACAACTCATCTGTGGAACAAAAACGCTTTGGCTAAAACGGATAATGAAGATATATTCAGATCAATTTTCAGTACATATTTCTGGTAAAGGTAGCATAAAACTTGACACATAACAACAATATCACTGATAACTAACACATGCATAATGGCTAATCTTTTATATTAAGTTAATGCAAAAGAACATACTTGTCAATGTTATCAAGTCCATGTATCAAGAAAATGTATGTGTACGCCGCTTGTTTGATGCTCACTGTTACATATTACAAATTTGTATATATCATATAGCTTTGAGATCATGTGTATATACATGTATCACATATTTTCCTTTACACTTGTGAGCGAGATTCAAATGATGCAGTTGTGTTTGAAGATGTTATTGTTAGACACAAGACACAAGCAAGTAAATTGAACATGGCCTGTTAGAGTGTTTGTACTATACACCTTCTTCAGATTTTCCCCGCCCCAGAAAGCGTTTGACGGAGTTACTCTACAATATGGCAGTTAACCCAAAATCTGAGGATGTAGAGCGATGGGCCTTGGCACAGAAGGAGTTTGAAATGAGATTTCAACTTAGTCCTCTAGAGATTTTGTCCAAGGACTCAAAGGTCACAGGCGTGAGATTTGGGGTTAATAGACTAGAAGTAAGTTTGAACTAGAGATGGTTTAACCAGTTAAAATGAACAGTATTCAAGTAGAAATTTAATGGTTATGGAAGTTTTAGTTGTATGACTGAAAATACAATGCAAATAAAGTAGCCCTTTTTTATAATTAAACATGTACATTGTACCTCAAACTGGATACTTGATTTATGCATGAAAGCACTTCTATTGCTGATACCCATGTGTCATAGATAAACCAATATTATATACATATACAATGTACAATGTTTTCACCCAATGTTTGTATTAAGGGTTGATTATGCAGGGATTCTATCTGCTTCCCTATTCAATAGTACATGTACTTTAATTATCAATTTATGTCATTTAACATCTTGTTACACTGTAAAATAAATGATAGAGAGGGCACAGAGGGTATCAGATTTGTAATTGATGGATCGTCTGTCAGGCTTAAGTTGAAACTCATTAGTCCTCATTTGTGCTCTGCTTATAGAAATGATTGCTTTGATTATGTCTTTGTTTTGATAACTGTTCTACATGTACTCCAGGGTTCAGATATCACCAAACAGAAAGCTGTACTTACTGATGAGAGAGAAGACATTGATTGTGGACTGGTTATTAGAAGTATTGGCTATAAAGGAACGCTGCTAGACCAGTCTGTACCATTTGATGAACAGCAAGGAATCATACAGAATCAGCGGGGAAGAGTCACTGGACAGCCAGGTAGGGTATGATGTAATACTTCAAATACATACACTTGTTTTATACTATGAATGATTTTACCCTGGTTAAAGTACACTTACATGTTGAATCATTTGTTATTATTTTTACTCAATTTGCTAGCTATTTTATATGCATTAGTTTACAACGTCAGTAAAATGATTTGATTTTTTTGCTTAAATTAGAATAGAGTTTAAAGAGTGCAGTTATGTTTGAAGTACCAATGTTGTGTTGTTTAGCTTCCTTCCTTTTGATTCCAATGTTTGTTTGTAGGTGTGTACTGCAGTGGTTGGATAGGTACTGGACCCAGAGGAACTGCTACAACTACAAATGGTGGAGATATTGGTAAACTAGTGAGCCAAGACTTTGAGGCCGGCCATCTTGAATCTACATCTGACAGAGACAGTGCAATAAATCTACTGAGAGAAAGAGGTAGTGTGATTGGTGACAGCTCTTTACATTTGTTTGTTTTAAATACCTGTGTTGCAGCCTATTTTAAACATTTTATTGGCCGCACATAAACAATGTTCATGTATTATATATTTCCCTGCTTTATATACTACTTATACATTTTGGGTTAAATAGTCACACATTTTAGGTTAAATAGTCACACATTTTGGGTTAAATAGTCACACATTTTGGGTTAAATAATCACACATCTTGGGTTAAATAGTCACACATTTTGGGTTAAATAGTCACACATTTTGGGTTAAATAGTCACACATTTTGTTTTGTTTTCTGTCTAGTTATACAGGTGTCACCTACATTGTATGAAACAGACAATGAGATGTACCAATGCGAGTACAGTTAATGAATAATATGACCGTGTGATTTGTTTGTTTTAATATTTTAGGGGTAAAGATGGTATCCTTCAGTGACTGGGAGAAAATCAATGAGGTTGAGATAGAGGCGGGAGCTAAAATAGACAAACCAAGGGAGAAAATTGTAGACATTCCAAAGTTATTGGAAGTGGCCCTACAGCAGTGAAAATAGTAAATAAACTGTTTACACAACCATTAGTTGAAACAGATGTAAACATTTGTGATGCATTTAACTGGCTTTTTCATAACTCTGTTGAGCAGAAGAATAAAAAAAGTCTAATTATTTGCTAGAAATGATATATACATACAGATCTACAACTCAAGTGCTATTTAGGATAGCCTGTAATGAATATGTTCATGACAAGGTTCACGATATAGACACTTTCTTGTAAAATATGTTCAAAATTCAATATGTTGATGATATTGATGGTGCTTGTATAATGCAACATCAAACTATGTTTTATCTTCTTTTGTTTCCATGTTGGATTCTTTTGCCATACAGCTGCACCCTTGACATAGCCATACATCTGCACCCTTGACATAGCCATACATCTGCACCCTTGACATAGCCATACATCTGCACCCTTGACATAACCATACATCTGCACCCTTGACATAGCCATACATCTGCACCCTTGACATAACCATACATCTGCACCCTTAACATAACCATACATCTGCACCCTTGACATAGCCATACAGCTGCACCCTTGACATAGCCATACATCTGCACCCTTGACATAACCATACATATGCACCCTTGACATAACCATACATCTGCACCCTTGACATATCCATACAGCTGCACCCTTGACATAGCCATACAACTGCACCCTTGACATAGCCATACATCTGCACCCTTGACATAACCATACATCTGCACCCTTGACATAGCCATACATCTGCACCCTTGACATAACCATACATCTGCACCCTTAACATAACCATACATCTGCACCCTTGACATAGCCATACAGCTGCACCCTTGACATAGCCATACATCTGCACCCTTGACATAGCCATACAACTGCACCCTTTACATAGCCATACATATGCACCCTTGACATAGCCATACATCTGCACCCTTGACATAGCCATACATCTGCACCCTTGACATAGCCATACATCCGCACCCTTGACATAGCCATAATTATAATGTTTTTAATTGTATATACCTGTATAGTATAGTTGTACTACATTGTACTGTGCTGCTCAAATAAATAGTAAGCATGTATTTTAAACAATTGGTTGTATTTTTCCTTTTTGATAAAATATTTCATTTCAAAATAGATTACAACATGTGCAGTAAACATCACTTATTATATAATGATTTTATTGTAACCATATATTAAATTAGTCTTATAAAGTTCTATGAAAAGTGTTCACCTAGAATTAGAACAATATCTCAGAAAGAATTTGCAAACTGCTCCGGCGACCAAAAGCTATTTGCTAAAAAGATCTTTTTGTAGTGCAGGTTTGTCGGCAATCTCCAATATATTGATCTCCCCTGACAGATAGAATAGTGTTGCGTTACGTTACAGGAATTGAACCATGGACCTTTCACTCTCCTCCAGAAAACTCTACCAAAACTTATCTATCATTTGCATACTAGTGAATTTATCATTAACATTAACTTACCGAATTTATCACCAACATATAACTTTAATTTAAGACTGTAAGGAACGACAACTCGACTCTGCATCATGGGAGATTGATATGTCGGCCTAATCTTGTAAAGTCAACTTTGAGATCGTAGAGATAAAGTCTCAAATGGAAAAGTTGGTATTATGGCGCCGCACAATAAACTTACACGGATAGTGATGACGTAACTCTATGTTTACAGCATCTTCTTCCGTTTCGTCTGCAATATTCGAGAACGTGTTTTGTATTCAATTAAGACATCTATCTCAAACGTTGAAGGTATTGGTTTACATATATCACTCGGATTTAGTTTAACCGCCTTTTACCCAACGACTGAATATTGATTGAAACGATAACGGATACTTATTTCATTTTGCCTGCTGAATAGGTTTTCGGACAACCTCTGCCCCGGATAAGTATTGTCGATATTGTAAGTCTGTCCCCTTTTTCGTTGTTCGAAAATGGCTCGTTTACGAAATACATGTAAATAATTCCGTGTTGCCTAATACAAAGGTCTGCCGTTCCCCAGGACTCTGTCATTTAACTCCACTTTCATTTCGCTAGTTGGTGAAATGTTATTCCCGAATTTGAACTTGCAATGGGTAGAAAATCTACCTATGAATTTTAAAAGTTCCATTTTTAAACGTATGGGTCCTACGTCAGATCGACCTTCGTAGTTCATACATCAGGTCAATTAACTACGTTTTGAAAATAAGAAAGTGAGTAAACTACAATGGTATATCCTGATGTGATCCACTTCGCATACACGTCACATGAGTGGATTAAAGAACGACGTTTTAATGACAATGGCTCATGTACCGTTGTAATTTAAATGTCGGTTTGATTCTTAGTCTTAATTAAGTTAGTTGAGTTGACTGATGTTCCAATTTACACCGCAGTTGTTTAAATCTACCAAAACCGAGTGTGTAGTTTACCAATGGAGTTAACAAGAATAAAGTAAACGTGTTTCAAGCAATGTGATACACGTACGGATCACATTAAGCCAATGGCGAATTTCTATTCTGACCCGTGACAAACTTTGTTGAAGAGCAACGGGCACAATTTAACTAATATTTGGTTAATTGCAAGTACACAGGTTTTCGTAGCTTCGATCGTGTTGCAAGACAAATCGTGTGGTTCTTTGCCCCCTGTCTTGTCGCGAACGTTTTGCATGATGCCATCCTCTGCACCATACTAACTTCATGCAACGTGCATCACCTGTGTAGCCTAGATATCCGACTATCCTGCAACTGAGACGCGAATTGTAACGATCGCGTCTACGCTTGACTAATGGAGATTCATTCCATATGACAATTGAAGTAGTATACAGTATTTAATACACACAAAAGCCACTGGCATTTGAGCTTCAATACGTGTTTTCACTATAATAAATATCATACACACACACACACACACACACATTATTGTACATGTATAAGTTTATAACACCAAACAAACAATTAATTCACAGTAAAAATATTCTTTCTGCGCTGACTGGCCCGCATATATATAGGGAGAGAGTCTGTCAGCGAAGACAGAATAGAAAAATGTTCACAGTAAATTTAGTGTTTGATTTGTGTTATACAATAATGTGTGTGTATATATACTAATTATTTAAGGGGGAACACCTATTGAAGTCCAAGTGCCAATGACAAAAGTGAGCGACACAATGGACCATGTACATGTTTGCATGCCAGTCATGGGATCGACTGTTTTGAAGTCTTTGTAATTGCGTGATATTAAAAGTTAAATTATATGCAGGAAAATGATATACCGTATTATAAGACCCTCTGCAGAGAGCGCAACTTTCCCAATGTCATGTTCCACTATGTTGCTCGTTTGTTTTTCTGTGATGGTATCATCGTAGAATGATTTTGAATCCTGTTTCCATATCAAACAAAGGGTTTCACTAGACCATATGTGAAAAGGAAACGCATCCAATCGTCTCTTACGGTCGCTTGCATTCCACATGAACGAGAAAGTAAACGAACACACACAGATAAGACACTTTCCTACGTTGTTCGTTCAGTCTGATGGCGCCTGCAACAGCAGAAAGTCACCCACTATGTGTGTGGAAACGTGCGAAGTTGGCAGCAATACGCATTGGCAGCGAGTATTTTACACTTTCCTTGGATTGGACTGGGCCCGGGAAGTCAATTATTTGTGTTTAACAATTTATCTACTTAAAATATGTTGCAGGCTACGAAAATAGTTGAGAACAAGGAATAGCTGGATTGGCCGTATATAGCAATGTATACGTACTTCAACACAATCTTCACTTTCCCTTTTTCGGTTTTGGTGATCTCGTTTCTGCAAGTCTCACTAAAGTTAGGATGAAAATGTTGAAGACTTGATTAGGAAGGGGCTTTGTGGAATTACGGCTTCCAAATTGATTAATAGCTTCATCGAACGAGTACAAACGATTACCGGTCGCTTAACCTGTACGTGGGGATCAAACAAAACTAATACACATCAGCACTTATATAAAATTACGTTCATGTCTAAAAAATACACATCCAGTAAGTTCAGGCGATTATTTTCAACATGAGATATATAAAGCAACACAATAAATCTACCCTGTACCGCCAGTGGGCGTAAATTCTCCACGTGCATTTGTTTACAAGCGGTGGTAAATAGAGCGTGACTTACTAAAAATAGTAACCAATCGTAGAGTTTGTATATTAATTCGCTGAACTGGCAGCTAGGTGATGCAGCTTGAATGTGCCATGTTTGAGTAAACCGTTATAATTTAAACCGTATGTGTGTCATCTTCCTTTGCATTTGGAATACCTGTGTATACAAAACCCGACAATGCGTCGGAAATCTTCACAGAAAAGCCGGAATACATCAATAAACAAACAATTAGACTCGACAAGGAGAACGTAAGTGCAAGCTTCCGAGTGATCTTGATTAAATTGTACTGTAGCTAATTTAGAAACTTAAGAGTTTCAACTAGCCTGCCTGTTTTATACTATAACTGTTTATGAACTGTGATGATTATTGATACCTACGAACAAAGCATTGCATATCAAAGTACCTGTATATGTAGTGTTATAGTTCAACTTAAGTGTACGAATTCATGAGGCACACACTCAATGATTAAGATAAAGGTCAGTTCTGAGAGACGATGCTTCATTGACGCCACGATCACATTTATATTGAAATAAGATAATCTTATTTAAGTTTGTAATTCCCATCTCATAGTGTATTCATTTAACACACCCAACATTATATCTACTGAAACAAATATCAAACTATAATAAATACACCACAGACACAGTGGCACAGTACCAGAAACAGGTGACCAGTAGTAAGCAGACTTGTTAGCCATTGGTTCTAGACTAAAACTTTTGCACATCTACATTTAGTCTTTATAGAGCATATGTGAAATAAAAAAGATTGCCATTAGAGCAGTGGCTTCATTGAAACCGATTTAATATAATTAAAGGCCAATTATAAGATTGTATTGGAAGGTCGATTGTAAACTAGAGATCTTCACTTTACCTTCATTTGAGTGTCATAACTCTATAACTTATAAGGTATAAACAAGTTCTAAGGCAGTTCCAACCATTTTCATTTAACTTAACCCTCCATTTGATATGTTTTTTCCCCTGTAATTGGTAAACTTGTACATGAAAATTGTGCCTGAAATGTCCCGGTTCTTATCATTTTAGATATCTGTCCTTTAGGAATAGGTCTACATCACAGACCTATAAACCATTATTTTCTTTCAACTTTTTAACCCTGATCCATTCACAGCATGAAAATACACAGTTGTACACACACAAAATGACGTAACAGTTGTGTGTTACGCACAAGGAATCAAGCTTCCGATCTCTCATGATTAGTCTTGACTCTTGTGACAAATACAGATCCGATACAAGCATGTACATGGAACTGAAAATGGCTGAAAAATCTTTTAACCACTAAGAAATTATCAAAGAGTGTGGGAGTAATTTTAACTCCATGCTTATTTGTTGTTGCTTTTTGTCACGGAAAGGCTGTTATACACTCTTTTGAGCGTGGCATTTAAAAGCTGTGGTGTTAAATACTGCGCAAACTTTGACAGCTTTATTGCATACTATTATTGAGACTCAGAGATGCAGAAAGTTTGTGTATCATGATACAAATTAATGGTTCGTGGTAAAGTTATGTTTAAACCACCTACCCTCTGCCTGATAAGCTTGACTGATGATTTCTTCATAGTGTTAAGGATTCGCTAGGATTGATTGAGTTGGGCGTGATTTTCTATGTCTTACTTACCGGTATTCACTAATATCTTTGATGTCAGCCTAAATTTGCAAAACGTTTACAAAGACTGTATAAACCTATGCTCTAATTTATCCAATGCTTTGCATATATATATGACAATTTGCCACTGATTTACTGTATTAGCTTACATTGCTTGGATATCATACTGTATATATGCATCAAAATTGGAGACACGTTATGTGGCTGGTTGTGTGTAAAAACAAATCTACACACTGATTGTAATTCGTAAACGACTGAAAGTCACTTGGCAAGTGTTGTCACTAAAACAGGATAAAGTTGTCCGTTCTTTCATATGAATGTCTGCAATCATTTTACAGACTTTATTTTCATGTTGATTGAATGTACTGTAGCCTGAATTCATCAACATTTGTGAAATTATAAATAATTTATATGGACAAAGTTACATGTAGACCTATAAACCATGGATTGGCAACTCCCTGAT
>ENA-OREC01002606-OREC01002606.1-marine-metagenome-genome-assembly--contig:-NODE-2606-length-10045-cov-14.288423_pt1 | contig 10045 bp, 4 predicted proteins | sample MGYA00248626_ERZ508543 | MGnify/ENA primary metagenome ERZ508543 (study PRJEB26211, sample SAMN05518279) | marine metagenome | isolation source: Puget Sound, Washington, USA | host: Bankia setacea...
TATATACGGGGAGTGCTCATATATACGGGGAGTGCTCATATATACGGGCAGTGCTCATATATACGGGGAGTGCTCATTTATACGGGGAGTGCTCATATATACGGGGAGGGCTCATATATACGGCTAGTGTTGCATGCCATTTCATCATCATAACACACACACACACACACTATAATGTTTTCAAAATACACAAGGCGCTTACATAACAAAATGCAAACCAATAGCAATACTTGTAGTTGTAAATGTTCTTTTCTATCTGAGGGCTATATATGACAGATTAACTGTTTTGTCAAATGTGTTCCATATATAATAAACGCTGTAATATAATTATAAGCATGTGTAGCTATAGATCATGTGGTCGGAGGCATCATTGATCAGGTATTTTAGAGAGAGAGAGAGAGAGAGAGAGTGTAAACACGTCATCAACTGAACAACTATATTATTTAACTAACAACTAAAACTCAGTGTTAAATTTATGATTATGGGTTGTGTAAACTGGTAATATTTCAATTTAAGAGGTGTATTACGTGACGTTTAACTTTTTGATAATTGTAAACAAAACTGAATCAATGTCGTGGGATTATTTCAAAAGTGACTATAAATTATCCTTGAGAGACTTCCATTCGTCCATAAGACACTTTCAACTGACAGTATAACGGTTTAAAAGCCTATTTTATATTATTGATTATGACAAAGTGTATGAACGAGGCAAACAATAGTACAAACGTGTGGACACTCTTCAGTTTGGGAGAGTACTTCCGGTCGCTCGATCTAACATGGAAAGCTAATTTGTCACTGTTGTTGAATGTTCGGATTGTAGTGCTTGGCCTTTCTCTGTCCATTCTATCACTGTGACAAAAGCTCAATACAAACGTTGACGAAAGGTGGAAAGTGTGACGCAAATGTCCAAGAGCAAATGTCAACAAAATTGAGAATGGAGTTCGATGGCGAAGATAACCGAACATTCGCGATTCGAGGGTCAAGAAAAGACGGAAATGACCGGAAACATATCCAACATCACGACCACGAAACTAATGAATCTAATGATATGTATATACACACAGTTGAAACCTTGTACATCTGTATTGTGTCACGAACACCGTGTAATGACAATAAAAAAAAGTGTTCATTTTAATACAGAGGCTTGTTACATTTGATATTAATCGAATACAGAACGGAAAAAAAGTAATTCATAAATATTGAACAACTAGATTATTTCCTCCTTTTAAAAAGATGTTCGCAATTGATATTTATAGACAACAATATCGACATCCGTTTCATTTTTTACTAAGTTGTAAACAAGGAACTATTTTAAAATAAATGTACAGGTTTTGTAAAGTGCAGATTTGACATATCTAATAGTGTGCTTAATCCGGTTTTCCGGACCTCTGACAAAAATGTACATTAACAAATTCAATCACATGAGTGGACAAAAGTGCAATCCAAACGGGCATATTCATCTATATAGTGGTAATCATTGAAGATTAACTACCAGCACACACTTAAAGACTAGCAAGACTCGACTGTCAGTGTGATGATAATGATGATTACTAGAAGAAAACAAGCAAATAAAATATTCATAAGATTATTAAAGCCCGTACAGATGTAATCAATCTAATTACAATAGGTGGCGCCCTCACCGGTAGAAGACACTGGTAATCAGCTTTTGGAAGTCGACTGATTTTTCGGACTAGACCAGTATTCGGACAATGGACACACATGCGTTAAGATTGCAAATAATTTTAAAGAATCGTTTACTGGGTGTTTCGTGATGTTTGTAATGAGAAATGAATCACAATATCCGAGCATTATTAAATAAGCAGAATTGCTTCCATCGCTGGAGAACTAAACACAATTAACGTAAACCAAATTTACTGTTTTCTATGAGTAGAAATGTAATTGATATATTAGCATTATGAAAGTGTAATACTATACTATCTAACGGTAACATTCGCCGTGTAATCGTGTAAGCGGAATCGTGTTATAGTTCACACATGCTCACACGTCGGAATCATTATATCAAGTATCTGAGGTTTGTCATTGCGATACGTTGTGTTTTCTGCTTATGAACATGACACTGACTGAAAGAATGTTCACTCTGATTAGTGTTTCTATTTTTTAGTGTCTGTCTGTCATTTGTAATCAAAGACTTTCAGCTTCACCTCTAGATAGTGTTACAAGTGTGACATTGTTACGTTTAGATATTCACGGTGGTCACTATTACACTCACTGTGTTGTATACATCGCAAAAGTTCGAAATGTCAACCTTTACCTTAACACTTTTCTTTCCCGGTAAACGTTCAATGGTAGCTGCTAAGTTACTAACAGGTTAATGCATCAACAAATGCATTAGAAAATGGCGGGAAAGTTCACAGACGGATACACCTACCTCATAAGGCATGTGTGACTATTGCACAATGCTATGTTGTTTTTATCTGCGTAGTACAACTATGACCTATGTACCACTCAATTTGTAATCGGTTATACTGAACGACATGATACCCTTTGCTTCACTCTCTCATGTGGGAATCCCTCCTCCAACTATACTCGCTCATCCTTTGAAACAGAACAGATTTCTAAACCAACATTTGAGTGTATCTACAGGGACGATACATGTTTGAGCAGCTCTTAACATTGACATGGTTTGCTTCTTATGAGTTACACTTCACCCATAAATGCAAAACAAACTTCAAATGTCAATATTATATTCGTTTATTGAAATATTCTTGCTATCAAACTCCTTTTTCTCGATATAACCATCCTAACATATCGGGCGTTCTGATTGTTTAATCGATGGCAGATGGCACGCTACTATTATCTTGTGTCATGAAGTATTACGTAACATTGTCAAACATAGGAGAACAATTAATGGCACGTGTACTTTTGAGAGAAAAAATCACGGTTTATTAGTGAAAAGCAAATATTTGAAAGCAGCACGTGACATGATTGTAGGTAACAACACTAAGGGGACTCTGTGGGTAGAAGACGAATGTTGCTGTCATAATTACCATCATTATTGCCGTTTTTTTCGTGTTTTTTTGTATAAATAATTCCACTCGGTGTGCCAACATAATTAGCTGCAATATGGCTAACTGGCTTCCGCGGGTGGCACAGTGTCCTAGATTTCTGATAACGGGTGTCCGAATCTAGATCGACTTTTCGGATTTCGGATTTCAGATATATTTCGGATGAGCTTGTCATTCGATACGTTTTTCAATTATCTAGCAATCGTTTATGTTCACTCAGACGCTCAGGGCTCGTTCAGTTTGACGTTAGCAGTATTCATCTTCTAACTGTTTCAACTACTAGAGATACTTTCACAACATATAACAATAACGTATAATAATAATAGTTTACTTCCTTAGTATAAATCAACAGTTATCCAGACATGAGCACTAAACTATGATGTTATATGAGTATATATATAATATGGAATATATGAATATTCATTGAGGAATGTTCAGTGAAAATATATGTACCCGGTCAATCTTTTAATACTTAGCTTCTTCACATTCTTCTACAGCAAGCGTTGTGTGTCTTGCATTGATAAGTATTGTTAACTGTATACAAACCAAATCCACAACTCACTAGAAAAGGTTACACTTGAAAAGCTTATTCTAGGCGCATAATGACGCAACGGATCTGCAACTATTGTTGAAAGTTACAATTTGACTAACATTATTGTTTTCAATAGAATGATATACAAAAGATAATTCAGAAACAAAGAATTCTTCTATTATTTGTCCATAATTCAATAACGTCGCCACAGTATTGTGTCCATACGAAGCACAGTGATGAGCCTTTTACGCATCTGTATTATTCCGAAACATTGGCGAAACATGATAATGGTTGACAATTTTACATAATTCAAAAATCAAAAAAAGTATACAACAACAATGCACCAACAACTTCATCTCAACAACATCAAATAAAACCAACATTAAAGCGCCCGTTGTGGATATTGTTTCTTTACTAACGTGCTCAATTCAATAGAAAACTTCTCAATAGTAATGTCTCAAACAACAAATAACAAACCCTAAAGTTGCAGAGACTTGCATCACAGAGCTATAATTTGCACACACTTTGCATAATGTCAGCTTTATACGATGTCTGCGGTGTTTTAAGAAGCTTACGTGCATGTTTTAGCCCAGACCATCTACCATTATGAAAACAAGTCGACTTCCGGTTTGAGAACCAGGAAAAGACATAAGGTATTCAACCCATTAAAAAGCCTCTACATCATTCTAGTTATTATATCTTTCTCTAGAATGTGCATTGACATATTCTACCAGATCTAGATAATTTCTTTAACAATGGGTGTAACATAATTAGACTGTGTAACTTATTAACGGAGTGTTTTAGGAACGGACAACCTTACATGCGCGACAAATTTAACATTCTAGGAACGAGAAGGAAACACTATGGATTTGTTCATTCACAGATGTATAGGCTTAACATTGAACTCAGTACAATACTAAATTCCAGAATACCATTCGATGAATAAATATATTAGTTGAAAGCTCAGCGAAAGACATAAGGAAACTAGTAATGGAAAACATTTCGTCACACCATTGCGTTAGTTCACAATATCAAACTAATGTGTGGGAAAAGTACAACGGTTATGTTTGCTCAGCATCTTTGATTCAAACTATAGAAGGTCTGTGTTACAACCAAACAGTCAAGGAGGACAACGACTATTGTAGTTTCTTTTATTGTTAAACAGTGACTTTTGCTAGAGACGACCTTGACGGTGTTCAAAGACCATAAAAGTCAGGACAGGCGGAACTCACAGACTGATAGTAGATTTAACGTGATATAAATAACAAAACGATAGTACATTATGTTTGTTTCGAGTCCCTTTGGCAACCTTACTGCGGATGGTTAGAAATTACTTCGTCAAGTCTAGTCCTCGTCCCGGTGAGTCTCAAATGCGGGTAATGACCTTAGATTGACAACACGGGAATTACTAGACATCCGTTATTTCTTTAGCATAGGCCATGTCTACCTACCATAGTTAGTGTGCGTATAACGTGACATCGGACAGATATAATTGTTAATGAGATTTGACGGAAGGACAAGTTAACGACCATAATTCCAGATGTAATAAATTTACAGTGATGGTTTAATGTAGTTCAATTTAAGTCTAAATATACTTGTTTCTTTCTTTGAGAAACCGAAATTGAAGGCACACATGCACGAACATTTGGTTAAAATGATATAAAATGGCAGATTGGACCTTGAGTTGAGTTCGCAGCGTATGACTCCTCTGCGATACCGTCTGAATAAAATACGCAATGCAGTTACACTAGTGAAGCATGTATTGACTCGAACGTGCAACGAGTGTTTTTTGCCAGAGCCTTGCAGCATTCAAGATTAACTCGAGGAATGAGAAGACTGCCAGCATGCAGGCGATCAATTTAAAACCAGGAGTGCTTCAATCATTATTTCTTGCAAATGAAGCATCTCTTGATGTAAGGTATCTACACACTTCTAAATGTGCAGGCTAACAAGCGAATTACTGGCAGCATGTATACACTAATAGAACTACACCATAAGCTGCATCGCATGTGGTTCAGTTATTTCATATTTACAAGAGTGGCATTCTTTAAGTTTGAGTAAATATACGCAGTTTAAGTGTTACCTTAACATTAAAATCACATTTGGAGTGGCTAAAACAGTGTGTTTCCATTATCTTATCTAACCGCATTTAGTTCGCTCGTTTCACGTTAAGAGACTAGAAAACCAAGATCTACAAATGAATCCTATTTACCAAGAATCATTTATATTAATATTGACTCTTAATTTCTTTTGGTACTTAGGTTTTATGGTACACAGATTCGATACAAGCTTCCAACAGTGGTATTCCAATGTTATATCCAGCCACCCGTTAACTATTTTACCCGTCAATAACTTCTCCTTTTCGATTCAATCATCAGTGTAAACCATGCAGAAACGTTTTTGATTAACTGAGATTTTCTATTTTTCCCTTTTTGTTCTTTCCTAGTTGTCATACAATGTCGTCACGAAAATGAGAAACAATCTAGTTATAAATAAAACACTTTAGCATTCACTTGAATAGATGAAAGTAGTTAAGTCATTTCTTGCTTTGGAGGTCATCTGAATCAAACTTTACCAAATCTGTTACAATTAACTAGACCATATAAACATTTTGACCACTTATTTCGAGTCCAAAACGTTCTAGAGAAAGACTGTTCGTAAATGTCACACTGTTAATAAAGTTATCTGAGATTAAGACCATTGACTTCATGTTCCAGTTCAATATATAGAGCTTTATCATATGTATCAACCTTAAAGCCATACGCACAAGAAACGAAAATAACATCGTGTAGATAGACGATATGTTATAATGATATGGTCCAATATAATTAACAACGCAATGACGTTAAAAACAACAACCTTTATTCGTGTGCGAAAGTAGTACTTTTATATGTATCGTCCTCTTTGGTCAAATTTGGTCCCAGCCTTGAAATAATTTGGCTCATTTGTCAACTATAATATCGACTACATGATAAGAATTACTGTGTTAAAGGGTTAATACGTGTGTAATAGGTTGATATCTAGCCATACAGTAAAGGCTAGTGGTCACATAATCGTTAATATGTCTGTAACATATCTATACCTTCCACATTAGACTGCGCTAACGCCTGTTTCCAATATATCATGTCAATTTTTCTGATAGATCCTGATTTACCGAACACCAGAGATGTCAGTATGGACTTGTGAAAGAGTATCTAAACCTTGCCGACGCCATGTATTAACTGTATTTACTTCTCTTTTGATAAATGCTTGCTAAATATAACCCATAATGTCAATACCAGAAGATTTCACTGATGAGTTATATATCTAGCTATATCATGATGTTATAGCACTCTGCCAGGAAATCACCGTTTAGTCATACACCGAGAGAGCTCTAGATGTACGCTCAATGCTACAAATGGGTGACCGGAAAATTGACTTATCTATACTTTACATAACATGGACGATACACCATTCTTATAGGTACCTTTATAGGTAGTTTAAGGATTGTTTGTTTACACATAGTCTACGGAGAAAACTGAACAACACCCAGTCATAGTAGGAATCCTTACGTTTAGACTTCATTCACACACACACACATGCACACACATCAGAAAAAACGTTCCACAACGAATTAATTCAGACTACCAAAGTTCTGGCAGCAAAGGTCTAGTCACTTTGTAATCGCGTCCTTACCTATAATGTTTTTCTAGAATTTGAAGTTATTATAAAAAAACATAAGTAAAAGGTAGTATCAATGTGTACAGTTGTATAAAGTTTAAAGTGGATACCATTTTGGGGTATTTTCCTTGATATTGAGACAAATGTTACATTAATAACAGACTTACGAATAGATATACATTTCCTCAAAATATAACCCCTATTTACACAATCCTCCCAAACGGGTAATCTATTAGTACGAGTCTTAGGTATACAATGTCAATAAGACCATCCGTACATTTACACAACTTTAATTATCTTCACAGATTTCCAATTTGTAAAGAGTGGCGTAAAGCCTAATGCAGAGAAGTCAGAACTCCGATTAAAATGACCAAATTTGGTGCTAAAACGTAATCAAGACAGCCACTGTAATTGGAGGGACAAGCGTGCACAAACGGATGGTCCGAGGGTTCCTCATATTCACTATTTCCACTCTACGTAATAGTATTCCTCGTACCTCAAGTTTTAAGAAATATGCTCTATATATTTCATTAATACTTTCAATTCAAAAGGAAACAATTCTCCCGTTCATTCTCCCCGAAGGGTTTATGGTGTGGCACCCCGTTGTCTTGGTGACGCATTGGTCATCAAGTCAGTCAACTCTAAGTACACATACTCACTAGCCATTTCTACAACTTTGTCTGTTAATGTTTATTGTATATCGCATAAAACAGTTTATGTATTTATGTTTGTTAGCAAGTGGTGATTATATTTTGGCAAATGTTTTAATAGTAACTGTATACTTCGACTGCTATTTGTGGTCCATATTTAAGAAATACAACATCGTTACCGGTGTTTTATCGCAGAATATAGGTACGAGTTCGGGTGGGTATGAATTAAAGCACGAGTGCGCAAGCACGAGTGTTTAAATTACACGCACCCGAAGGAGTGCGGATGTTTTATTCTGCGATAAAACACGAGTACCGATGTTTTATTTCAATTCTAAGACGGCAAGACCGACTGTGCATAAATAATGCGCTGCACAAGTATTTTTTAGAAAGCTTATATGTAATATATACTCTATGAGTTTTTCTACCAAAGTGTCCTCTTACAATCGCGTTAGAAGCCGCTTTTAAGTGCGGACAAACTACAAATTGTCCGAGGCGAAGCCGAAGGAAGATACATTTGTTGTGCGTCCGCACTAAAGCGGCTTCTAACGGTTGGACACTTTGGAAGAAAAAGAATGCAGGTATCTGACTCATACGACAATAACTGACAACTCTTTGACAGAAAAAAGCCGAATCAACAAATTCGATGATAAAACATGTAAACTATAAGCACTAATAGTACTTTCGTTACGTTTCTATGATTTCCTGTGGTTACCTTAAACTAACGTTCGACATTAGTATGGCCTTTATTCGCCATGATTGTCGCCTATGAATGTGTGCACGTGTACCTTCCTACCATGTTTTTTGTGTAGATGTTTTATAACACAAACCTTACAGAAAGAGAGACCAGTTTTTAGGCAGATATTGTGACGTATCGTCGTATAATGTGACGTATCGTCGTATAAAGACAGTATGTTACACGGACCTAGAGCACGGACCCATATATTAACGGATAAATAATACACAGTTCGGTTCCTTCTTTGGGCATAGGAGAAACGCAAGGTACCATTTAGAATCAGTATTAATTTACTACCCCGCTTCCATATTTAAATCAACTAATAAAAAAGCACCCGGTTAATTTAATCTAGTTTATAAATATTCGGCCATTTGTGTCGAGTACAGGCTATGTTTTAGTGACGTCTAACTCTCTAGGGGTGTTGGGACTGTTAACTGAGGTGTGGTCGTGGATGAAAAGAACTAACACCAACGTGTGAACTCCACGCCTTCCGGAAAATACCCCACCCACATGGACAAGGTTGATTTACCGTTAAATGGATACTTGTAATACGTGTGAGTAGGAATATTGCTGCGTATGACCTAAAATCGAACACTAGAAAATTGACCGTCAACAAAGTATTATATAATGAAACCTACACTATGGCTGTACATGATATTATACTATGTAATGATTGTATGTAATGTCAACGAATGGACTCCACAACCTTAGTAGTGTTTAAACAGAGAGAAAGAAACAGGTTTCAGAGAAGTCATATTAGGGAGATTCGTATTGTTATTATTATATTTTAATATTATTATTATTACATTTTTTGTCTGATATTAATTACGCAAAACAAGATATTTATACTAGAATATGACTTCTGTAATAAATAAAACATTATACGATGAATCATTGTATATGTAACTCCTTGAATTAAAAATGTTGTAAAACAAAATTCACGAGAAGTCATATTGTAGTCATGGATTTGATTAATTATAGTGTTTACTGAAGTTATTATACGTTAATGCTATACTCTGATTTCAGTCACAAATGGTCGTCAATAGAACATGATACACTGATCCCTGATATAAACCTGCATTCAATTAACAATGTACTCAATATCGTACATGCGGGAGTATAAATAATCTCATCAAATAGACGTAAATCTACAAACTCAATAGCGGTGTTAAGAAAGATTTGTGTTACAGGACTAGTCATATTGTTGAGGTGGATTTGTTATAATTATTATTTTTGTTACAAGAAAATATACAACATGTACCCTACACGATCTGTATACGTTCGATTACATTAGTGTCAGTGTTATAAGTTATATGTACACGATCTGTATACGTTCGATTACATTAGTGTCAGTGTTATAAGTTATATGTACACGATCTGTATACGTTCGATTACATTAGTGTCAGTGTTATAAGTTATATGTACACGATCTGTATACGTTCGA
>ENA-OREC01002607-OREC01002607.1-marine-metagenome-genome-assembly--contig:-NODE-2607-length-10045-cov-11.796549_pt1 | contig 10045 bp, 6 predicted proteins | sample MGYA00248626_ERZ508543 | MGnify/ENA primary metagenome ERZ508543 (study PRJEB26211, sample SAMN05518279) | marine metagenome | isolation source: Puget Sound, Washington, USA | host: Bankia setacea...
TTGTGATTGATATAACGTCCATTAAATAACGTATATTTGTGATTGATATAACGTCCATTAAATAACGTATATTTGTGATTGATATAACGTCCATTAAATAACGTATATTTGTGATTGATATAACGTCCATTAAATAACGTATACTTGTGATTGATATAACGTCCATTAAATAACTTACATTTGTGATTGATATAACGTCCAATAAATGACGCACACGTGTAGTTGATATAACGGCCGTTTGATAACACAGCAAACGTACTTTATATAACGCTCATTTAGTAACACAAGTAACATAGATTACCGAGAAGTAATTGTTGAAAAACATGCAAAGTTTAGTATGAAGTGTTTCTGGAAAAATGTGCAGACCATAAAGGTGTTAACACAAGAAATCACACACATAAATGTAAATGATCAAAAACTGTGTTGACAAGTAACAATAAACACAATTACAAGTAGGAAAACGAATCATATACAAACTATGTCGCTATACAGCTTAAGCTAAATAAAGAATGAGCAATTGTAAAACGCTTAAATAGAGAATACTCTGATATAAATAACACTTACTTAACAAAGATTCAAGTTGTTGCATTTTATCTTCTTTAGTTGCGGATCCAGCGGATGTGGCTGCTGGTGTAGGCATTGGCTTCTTAGACACAGCTATAGACAAATATAACATACGTTACCATACGTGACAGTCAATAATTAAATATATTTAGCGATAGATCAAACAGGTTACATAGGTTATACTAAAATAGATGAATTCAAAATGTGTTTAAGTGAAATGACATGAACGGTTATTATAATATAAAAGAAAACTGTATTAGCTAATTAGGTACAAACGATGAAATGATTTGAATGGTCTACAACACTTAAATAATGTAAATCGAAGTGTGACAATTGAACATTGAAAAATGGTGTGTTGACATAGAAAGGATACTGCAAGGATAGTAATACAGACGGGTTAATATAATGGCTATATAGAATGTAGGCTTACCTGTAGTCTGCTGAAGTGTAAGTTATATGTGTATGTGAATAATTGGGGAGACGCCTCAACATAGAGTTGATGCGGTACGGAGTTCACGTTAAACAATTGCCATGTATTTTACCCATTTATTATGTGTCATTCTAACATTCAAACTAAACAGGTATGTATCGGTTTGTGGGTATCGGGGGGCATTCACAGACCGTCCGGGGGCATTCACAGACCGTCCGGGGGCATTCACAGACCGTGTGGGAGGCATTCACATATCGTCATGTACGAAACGTTGTACGATACTAAAACAACATACAACTGTGCCAAACATGCAGAAAACGTGCGTGTATTACGAGCCTATGCTCTTAAATATGCACACTTATCTAGTCTAACGGTTCTCGGATGGAGATTGAATCAGGACGAGACATGCAAATGTTACTAAACATAGATTACCGAGGCATTACATGCAATTAAAACACCCATTGTAACTGCCCCAAACATAGCAAATGTCGTACAGAAAGCGGCTGTAACCAAAGAAAGCAAAGTAGCAAGAATATACCAATTGCTTTAAAGACGCCAATATTGATAGTGGTTTAAAACGAAAAAAACGTCGTGTCTAATGTTTCCGTCTAGATTGTATATTCTGATAGGTTACATGGTCTTGAATATGTAAATGAGTAATATAGATGAATGACGCATTACGTCCTGGATAAATATAATACAGGCATTTAACTATAGTGATCTTGAGTAATGTTCACATACAGTAAATGTGTAGTCTCACTTTCACTTGCTTTAATCCTTTGAACAAAATAATGTTCCTTGTATAAGCTACACATTGAATAATATCAGAAGAAACTGCATCGACTTAAGCAGTACCTGAAATACGACTGTTGTGTTTAAGTTTAATTATTTAGCGCAGAAGAACGTTATCCATACCATGCATGTTAGAGAAACAGATTGCCTGTATCTTACGGCACTTGGGGACAAAACAGTTAACACTTACCTACACGCGGGCACTATGCCTCCTTTGAAAGGCTATCTAGCTGACTATATGTAGAAGCAGAGCTATATACGTCATGCGTAATGGATACTACATTTGTTTTACTTACTTGGTTCACCCAACTTAACTTTGAAAAACATTGGTCGCGGGGTGGGCTTAGCGGTCGTAGTAGTAGTAGTTGTACGAGAAGTAGTAGGAGCAATTGTAGTTGTAGTTGTAGTAGGCGGAGGAGTCGTAGTTGTAGTTGTTGTTGTAGTTGTTGAGGTTGTTGTGGTAGTGGTTGGTGGGAGAGTTGGTTTGGTAGGTATTACTACACTTGCATCTTTACTGTTTACAGAAAATTTTGCAAGTTCATTGATACCTGCTCCGAAGTCTCCTAGTGGTGACCATATCTGCTGGGATGGTTTGAATGCGTCAGGCAATGGGCTCTTCTGTTTGGGCGCCGATGATTTGCTTGGGATATCACTTGCTCTACGTAGTGCTGGATCTATATTTGCTACATCTTTGGAAGTCTTCTTTGGTTCTTCGAGATAGTTTAAGGCCTCAATCGGTTTAACAGTCTTCAGTCCTGGGTAACGAGCGCGTAGCCCAGAGTTCTCCTGCGGGGGACTATTAACTGACCGTACTTGTGGTGGTGTAAACGTGGGTGCTGAAGCAGCAATGCGATGTGGCGCCTGTGGCGGCTTTGGTGGCTGTGGAGGAGCAACATCCATTATTTGCTGGGTGGGTATTGTTGGTGGAGGTGTCGTAAACTGTTGCGGTGGGTTACTTGGCCTGCTTACATCTGATGCAAATGAATTAAAATGATTTGCAGGTAGTGCAGGTGGTGGAACTCTACTTCCTACTCTATGGAAGCTATCAGTAGGAATTTGTCCAATAGCAGAAGGGGGTGCATTACCTGGTTTTGGAGCCATGGGTGCTGGACGAGATGGTGGAAGCCTATTCGCAAACATGTCCGTTTGTCGGGGAGGTGGCGCGTTAAAAGGGCTCGGTTTACTGGCACGGTTGCTTTTAGAATGTAGTGGGTCTACTGGAATACGCGATGGGGAAAGGTTTTTTGTACTATATGAAGGAGGCATTAGGTCTTTTGGAACAGCGTTGTTGATACTGGCCCCGCGATAGCCTGTGAACAGTTCACCTTTAGGTGGACCTTGTGGCTTTTTATAATTTGCTTGACGAACACGATCTTGTTGTGCTTGTTGTTGCCGACGTTCCATAATTAGTTGTTGTTCGACCATTTTCCTGGAGGGAGGAGCAGATGCACGTTTGGCCTCAACCGGTGGAGGTGGGGGCTGGAACCCATATGCACCGACGCCTAAAACGGAAATCCATCAGTCATTCTTGCGAGGTAAATACATGAATCTGCTCGAAATACGCATTTAAATGTGGCTGGAGTACATGTTATTATCAATGTTTGAACAAATTGGATTAAGATTAATCATAAACTGTGTAATGCATACTCCTTTCTATTAGTAAAAGCTTAGCAAAGTTGGTGAATGTTAAACCAAAAGCATAAGTAAATGTTTGACGAAATAAACTCTCGTCAATTTGTAAGAAGAAAAAAACAACAAATGTTAATAATATGAGCTCATGTTGCATTTTATAAAATAACTTGATTATATATGTATATAAATGCATGCACATTCACCAGTATTTAGATAATAAACACAATTTTATATTGATAACATTACATTGTATATCATAACAACACAGAAATGTATAACCATGCAAGAAGGCATTTGGACATTGTAAATTCCATAATTAGAAAACAAGAAAAGCGCTAATGCACAAAGTAGTATAGTTAACACATTATATCGTTGAAATGTGTTCACGTACAATTCTACCAATACTTAAATTTCAGACTGAATTTATTCGATTTGTTTTCACCTTTCAAACCACTCATCAAGTTTTCCTTTGTTTGTCTTGAATGTTCTACCCGGGGTGTTTGCATGCTGCGCCATTGAGCACGATATAATCGTACGTATTAGCCCAGTTTGTCAGTTGTACGCTGTCTAATCGAATATATATTACTCATTATAGTGTATCATTGACTACTCCCGTAATACACATTTTAATTAGAGAGTTTGAAACATTTGCATACGTCCATACCCTCTCAACATGCAAACACGCTGAGTAGGATCTTCAAAATCTCTCATACATCTTTTCACTAATTTCACCTCAAAAAGCTTTCTATCTACTGTGCACACCATGTTAACTCGTTTGGGTCAGCATAAATCTTAATAGATAGCGTAAATGGTAACGTATTTTACAACCGTTAAATGTGGATCCCAAACGAGTTACTAGACCCCATTATGTGCTGTCTTTCAATCTGTTCTAGTTCACTTACAATGTGTGTCTCTCCTTCTTGAAAAAGCTCGCTCCAACTGGGCCTCGCGGACACACTTTCCTTTCAACTGACATTTGTCTCGTTCTTAACATGTGATTTAATGTCTCAGGTTGATGTTTTGACAAATGATATACTTGCCAACCCAGACGCGAACCGCCAAACGCATCAACAAGAAACTTAATTATGGAGGTGTATATTTAGAACCAAAAATCTATCAACGTATATTGCATTTATTTTTGTATGATTCTGACACGTAAAATAACACATTTCTGTAAAAAGGGCAATATTAAATACAAGAATAGAATACATATGGCAACTGAGCTGGAGTAAACTGAGAGTGTGTATTATGATAGAGTTTGTCTGTTAAGAGTGAACGTTACGTCGAACATTAAACATCATTCTCCGTATGTGACAATTACTTTGAAAACTAGTTGCTCTGTTAGGTTACATATCACTGTGTACTTGTAGATGAAGACATTGTCAGTTATCACTCATTCTCATACAAACGTCTCTCAATGTTAAATAAGTATGTCCTTCCCCGCACACACAGATTGCACACTATCACACAGGCCTTCCCTTCACATATTTACAGTTTCCATGCAGCACAGTCTCACACGCTATCTGCACTTGAAACTAGCAAAGCTTTTACACGTATGTCGTCATCAATGGAAAGAAGTCACGCGACCTCAATATCGGAGTTCATGGGAGGTCAGTTAAATTTGCCAAATTCTCCGTTTTGCTGAAAATATCATGGAAAAATAAGCTATACAAAACATCTGAAAAACTCCTCAAATATATGGTGTTTTTTTATTCTCACAATCTCTCCCAACAAAGGTAACATGAATATTAAGTAAACTGGTAAAAAAGTGCTAAAATAACGAGTGTTACTAATACAAATTAAGACAAGTGTAATGTGAGTCAATAATTGTCAAACTAAGTTTACATTTGTGTAATAGATGGTTAAACAGTTTGTGCATCTTGTCATGTTTGTGTTGTAATACATTTTTGTAAATTTCGTTTAAATTTGAATCCAACATATAATACTTAACCACATAGTAAGCCTAAACAAAAGTATTCCTTGATCGACAAAACAAGCAAACGTGAGTTAAACCATTGACTAAGATTCCAGCCATACACAGTGCTCGAAATGAACTATGAATTGTAATATTGAATGTTTTATGTTAATCAAATGTCACATGGTGCGTATTTTTATAATTGTTTTTATTGTTAACACTATAATTCATAAACGAAATGATATGGTAGTGAATTATATAGGACACGTGTACGGACTTATTACTATCTTTTCCGATGAACATATTTTAAAACAAGAATCTTAGTCAATGCTTATAGCAAAAGTAACGTACATATAACAATGTGTCAATGTCTTTGCAGAACAGGTACATGTTACATGACTAATAACAAAGGATAACAAAATGTACAAAACGATCGTTTTCTGTTTTGGTTACTCATTCAACACAAATAAATCTTTCTTTTTCTGTATATAATATGTGTTGTTATCGTTCCTGTAGGCGGGATTAAAATAAACACATTTAGTTTTCAGATGGGTTTCCACTTTGAAACAAAATTGTAAAACAGTCATTCAGTATATCAAGGCTTACTAACACAGCAGTAATACTTGGTGGTTGATTCATGTTATTGTACTAAGTTATTCCACAGCCAGATCAGACGTGCTATTGTTAATTCCTTCTCTAGAAGACTCTTAAATGTATGACTACAATTTTTTCGAACATATATCTAACCAGAAAATACACAAAATAATATATCGTTGACTAAGATGGACCACACAATCCACATATCTATCTACATGATGTAATGTTTGCTAGTAAGAAACTTCTTATACATACTAGAGTTAACTTGTCTAAGTGCAAAGATGCTAAATGTTACGTTAAATGTGTACGTCTGGTTGATGTTATGGAGGAAGGGAAAGCTAGGTGACAGTTTTACTGAGCATGCGACTGTTGTCCACTGTGTACAGAGTGATTTTAACTCGGACTAAATGCAAGCTTGGATTCGATATAAGCAGGAACGATAACATGGGTTTCCTTTGTCATACATACCAGTCAAATATTTGGGTTTTTAAATAGTTCTACTATTTGGAGATCGTTGTAATTTGATTAATACAAGTCGTTTACGCTGTCCTAAAAGCATAACAAAAATAAATTGTACTATAAAGTCTTCCTATAACATGTACTTTAATATTGTTGTTTACCCAAAATGCTTAGTTAGACACTGCGTGCATACATACTGTGCTGGTTAATGTTACATTGTATTACATTTGTGTCAAAGTGATACAATAATATTATACACATTCCCAAATTATGTTACATTGCACAGTCTATATTTGTATACAAAAATGACAATTGCACTGTTTAATACAATGTGAATCATAAAGGTGTAAAGAAGAAAGCACACAAAATGCTGTAAACAAAATAAACATATTACCCAAGCATTGCATTATTTCTAGGGAAATAACTTGTAAATTTTACCTTGACGTGGTAATGCATTAACTGGTCCGCCATTAGAACGGGGTGTCCCTTGTCTTGGACGTGCACTTGGTCTAGCTGATGGTGGCATACGTCTTTGCGGTCGAGGTGGCTGTTGTCTAGGTGCTATAGGAAGTCTGCCGGCTTGACGTTGTCGCTGTCTGGCTTGGTTTTGACGACGCGGTTTTGGTGGTGATCTGTTAGTCACTGGTGCATTTCTTGGTGGAGGTCTTGTTCTTAGTCCTTGTGGGCGTGCCGGGCGTGCTGATGGTGTCGGGTTTCTCTTTGACGTCTGTCTTCGCGGTGATGGTCGAGGTGCGGGGGGTCGTTGACGCAGTTTCCTTTGTGGCATCGGTTTACGTGGTGGTGGTGCTGGTGCTGCTGCTGGTGGCGCCCTGGGTGCAGGTGCAGGGGCCGCGGCTGGTGCTGCAGGCTTGGTGGCAGCGGCAAGTTTTGCTGAAGCCTCGTTATGTAGCTCGTTATAGGCATGCATAATGAGATGCATTGGATGGAAACCCATAGGCATAGGAGGGGGCGAATGTATGCTCCAACCTGGATTTCGTAAATAGGCGATCTTTTCCTCCAAAGCTTGTATAACTGTGTCTGACATGTCTACACCAAGTCTGTGGACATGTGCAGCCGCTTTGGCCGCTTCTTTCTCTGTCTTTGCACCCATAATTTTGTGTACAGCCATATCTAACTCGTATTGTGAAGGTTCGAATCTGGATAAGACCCCACTTGTGTGCATAGCCGTCAAAGAATTCATTGGTCCCATCATGCCCATTCCTGGATAGATGACCATTGGCACAGCAGGTGCACCTGACATTTGATATCATTACGTCATTGGTGTATAGCTATGACGTCATCATTTCATACAAGTCTAACACAAGTTTACATTTAATACTCTCGTTCTCTAATTTAACATGACATGTCATGTATATTAAGATAAGAGTGTAATCTTTCTCACGTTTTCTCAAAAGCAAGAGAAATGAATGAAAACTAACAAGTTATAAAAGTAAACAAACAAATTGAAACGTTTTATTTTTAACTTTAGCCCCAGAATACAGAAGATATTTAGCTATTGAGCAGTATAGTTATTGGTAAGATTAGAAAAAAATACGTAAACACATTTAAACAAAAGGTATGCTCGATTTAAGGATCATAAGGGGCATATAGCGGGTTGACTGTTTATAAAATGGGGAAGTCGTTTTTGACGTTGGTTTGATTCGTTCAAGTTGAAATCAAGCTAGACCTTTTGGTAGAAATTCTCGTTTGGAGGATAGCTCTTCGGTTCGCATTCTGTAAGCGTGTTGTCGAATGATGGCGTAGAATGTCTTTCGCAACAAAATCGCCCATCAGCGCCTTTACATGTTTACAAAAATAGTTTACAATGTCCACAATATGCCTCTTATGACTGATGCTTCGAGTGTGATTTTACTGCTTTAACGGTCAACATATGGAGTACGTTCATTAAACATTGTCTGTGTAAATTAACATCAAGTTTTATCTTTACCTTGTCGGAATATATTGCTGCCATTAGAGAGTAACGTAAGCCTAAATATATAAGCGTATATGTTGTTTTGCCAGTAAGCACAATATCATACTCGAAACATAGCACACATGCCTTGGTGAGATACAGATATACAAGTACAAGCTGTTTCATTCATGTTATAAATGATGAAACAACGGATACGTAAACATACACACAATCGATGACATGAACTGAGAATACTTACTTGTGGTTGGTTTTAGTTAGTAAGTGTTACATTAAAGAAATCAAAATGTGCACTAGTACAGTAAACACATAGAAGACTGTAATGTATCTAAATTTGGGTTTTAAAGAGCTGAAATAAACCAATTTATCAGTAGCCATCGATTGTTGAAGAATAAAAACAGAATTCCATTTGTCCGTGGATGTCTCTTACACTTAAACAGAGGCGACTTTGTACTAAATCGAACTTTGTATTTCAGAGAAAATTTGTCGTTAATTGAATGAGTCAATTGTAAAAGCCTTGACTTGGAAATTCTGCTTTTATCCATACGAATATTTCTCTTTTTTTCCGTTTAAGCACGCGGTTTGCAGGGGGCCTTAAGCGCCGCAGGCAGACAAATGGATCCGTGTTTTATTCTTGTTACGTAATATCCGTTGTATCACTGAAAATGTTAAAGCATATTTGATAAATTGAACTGAACTGCAATAACACAAGATATCTAACAACCAACCGATACTTACTGCACAGCTAAATAATACTGCTAGTGTTTAAAATGAATAGTTCTACTACATAGTGTTTATATTCGAATATCAGTTGTTAAAAAACTAGCACACGTGACTTTAAGGTGTCCTAGCGAAATTGTCATTTTTGATGTAATTTTTGTCAAGAGTCACTGTTGAATTCAATCTGTTTAAGTGTCAAGTTCAATCAACGAGTAAGTGCTCTAGATTATGAGTAAATATACCAGTGCCATGCGGTCTTGGACATAGACCGTTTCTTTAACAATCACACGTGTCATGCCTTACAAATGGAATTTAACAAATATAACAGATTATAACGACGGAATTAGGTTTCTAACAGCATAAGTCTAAATGACATATGCTTTTTACACTACATTAACAAACAAATGTCTATCATGACGTGTTCAAGAAGAAACATGGTCCATTGTCCTTTATAGCAATAGCATCTTTACTTCCATGCAGAGGGATTAGAGTTTTGGTTATAGAACGGATTTATCCAGCCAGGCATAGAGCTTGCGAGCGGTGTAAAATCCGGAACTGAGCTAGGGGACGGTGACGGCGGGGGTACTGATCGTTGATTGTTAGCGGCCCCAAAATAATTTTGTTCCCAGCCGTTAATGAATTCAGACTGTCCAGTTGTGCCCTGTGGCGAGTATTGAGGGGTTGGTTCAGGTCGCCTAGGCTGCTGTCGCCACGTTGTTTGTGGTGGCTGACGAGGTTGTGACCATTGACTTTGTGGCCTTGATGGCCTAGAGGACCTTGAGGGCCACTGTGATTGTGGTTGGCGCCACTGGGACTGCTGTGGTTGTTGCCACGAAGAACGCTGAGGCTGGCGCCATTGAGTTTGTGGTGGCGGCTGCTGCCATGGGGATTGCATTGGTTGCTGCCATGCATTCTGGGGATATGAAAAGCTTCCCGTATTACCTGGTTGAGGTTGAGGTTGTGGCGGTGGTGCGGCTGGTGCTGCTGGTGGTGGTCCACGGCGTAT
>ENA-OREC01002608-OREC01002608.1-marine-metagenome-genome-assembly--contig:-NODE-2608-length-10044-cov-11.954048_pt1 | contig 10044 bp, 1 predicted proteins | sample MGYA00248626_ERZ508543 | MGnify/ENA primary metagenome ERZ508543 (study PRJEB26211, sample SAMN05518279) | marine metagenome | isolation source: Puget Sound, Washington, USA | host: Bankia setacea...
AGTTACAAAATCCATATTTAAATTGTCATTACATTTGGTTTAAAAGATGAATACATTGCAGTATGACAGAGACTATCTATATTTAGAACGCATTGTGCAGATACCATACAACGTTCGTGGTATATACTGGTATACCGTATACCTATGACGTAACTGAGAGTGAGTATAGTACGTCGTTTTATTGCTGATTCAAGTCTCTCACGATGCGGGTTGGCGAAGTCTCTTGAAAATGTAATTTCATAGATACTTACAAAACAAGTTCCTTCTCAAGTCGCTCGTGACGAAGATAGAAATCTTAAACTATTCAGACATTTGCTCACGCTGAACTAAAACGTATATATGCAACTGTTACCATGATAATATTCAACCAATAGTAAAAATTGTTTAACGCGTTTTACCTTACTTTCATGAAACATGCGTATATCCATGACGGTTAGACGTTGGCAGTTGTAGTTATGCTCTCGTTTGCATTACGGTAATAACTGTATGGGACTTGAATAGTTTGACCAATATTGTTGTTTCCATAAATAATCAAAACTAATTAAAAAAAATAATCTAATGTTTGGAATGGCTGTCAAATATATCATTTTTATAAGTAAAACATACGGATATAAAGTCTTTAATTCCGACATGTGGCCAACATTGTCTTAATGTAGCTCGGTATAGTTATTGTATAGTTTCATATACTGGACTATACCAACTAGCAAGCTTACTTAAGTGCACCCCCACGTTAAGTCAACCAAAACAATTACTACGGCCATAAATTCATTGTTTATTATTATTATTTCAAAAACCTGTCAAACGTCTTTACGCTTTCCGACATAACCGTGAGCGCTCGGACCATGCACACTGATCTCTTACGATTGTAAAGTAGTCCAAAAGTGGTCAAGTAAACAACCATAAATCTACCGTTTCTCCAGCTTCATTGTAAGTGTTTGATTTAAAAGCGCGCTAGGAAAACAATAAAATACTTCTCATTAGCATTATATGTTGTTTATAGTTGTGCTAATGTTTCCTTCATCTGTTTCCATTTGATGTATGAAAACATATCTACCTGTGACAAAAACAAATAAGTAGAAGGGGGTGGGGGTGGGACGTTTTTGGTAAACTGAATAAGTAGAGGGGGGTAGGACGTTTTGGGTAAACTGAATAAGAAAGAGTGAGAGAGGGTGTAAAATGCGCCAGGATTTATTAAACCAATAGATCAACGAGGGCCCCGTATCGAGCTTGCTTTTTGTCACTTCATTTTCGTACACAACTGATTCATATCTTACCAAATAAATTTAGATTTTGAAAATTTAAATAAAAACATTTTTTGCTTTCTCCCACCTCGGGCTGTTGATTTTTATGGCCCTTTAACGTTCCAACTTTCTGTTCCACGCCAATTCACCGACACTTTAAGCCCTCTATTATCTTTCCCTAGGATCAGTTGGTAGAATTATTATTTATTAGACAACCTCTAAAATCCTCTTGTCTTGATTTACTATAGTGGCGTTTACTTTGAAGAAATGAATAAAAAGGTTAGGAGGATAACTAATACACGCATCTGAATTTCGGGGGTACTTGTACGGACTGAAAACAAATAGGTTATGAAGATAATTATTACCGGGGCTAAGCATAAATCAGTGTTTTATATGATTGCTTAACTCAATATTGCATTAAAGGAACTGTTAACTGTTTTCTGATATTATAATCAATTAGCGAAACATGACGTCACACCAGGGGCACTAAGCTATGAGACTACGGTGAAGAACATCTTTTGGAATTTCAATTTAATCTAATTTTTGAAAATACTTTGACATACCGAATGTTTACCTGTATAGTAGTTCACAAAGAAACTCCCGCTTCAAATACTATGTAAAACGTGTTTTTCAAACTTGTTTACACATTTCTCTGTTTGCTTCAAAGGATCAAAGATGACCCGGTTTTTATTTCACATTCGTCTTGTATTATATTCACTGTTATTTTAGATTCTATTTATTAAAGGCTTTCACACAACCCAAGAAAACAAATGTATTTTAACTTTGCTCTAATGTGTTTTGACTGTGTGTTTTTTTCTTTCCAATTTAAGATTTTGTGTAGATCTTAAGAGAACTGAGAACAGGGTTTCTGGTTTCCGCTGACTAATTCTTCAAAATATATGATATTTTGTTTGGTCTGTATGATTAATTAAAAACAGCGTATACACATAATATATTTTAATAATAGTAATAATAAAAACTCCAAAGAAACGATATTAAAATAATTGACATCAAGAGATAATGTACGTGATAGTCGTTATAACAACAAAATAATACAAACAACAAAATAATAATAAAAGTAACAATAATGATGATAATGATAATGATGGTGGAAATAATAATAAGAATAATATTAATTATTGCACAATATAGTAATACTAAAACTGTGTATAATAGTAATACTAGTATACAGAAATGTGTTATCGGTTCATCAGTATTAGCTGTGTTTGGACATGTTTGTGGTTGATGCTATTGGAGCTAAATTTATTGAAATACTATAAATAAATTATAATTTCAAAAAGAAATCAATTATGCTTAGTTTTAATGTTTGTTAAGACAGTTATAGCAGCATTAGTGCATTTCTAATCTAGATTCATTGCGTTTATAACTGATTACATTAACAGGAACTCCATGTACTAAGAACAATTGAACCGGCTATTCCTTTCACTTTGTTCTCGCATCATTGAAAAGAAAGTTTTTGACTTCAGTTAAACATGGAAACTTGGAAATAGAAAGTGACTAAGGGCTGTGAGTTTGATGTTTCAGGGAGGGTAATTTATTAGACTGTTCGATCCTTCTATAGGTTGACAAAGTCACTATTGATCTGCAGGAAGCCTTGTGTTCACGTAGGAAGTGGGAAGCAGGGCCGGTAATAGCCGTGAGAGTGCCTTCTCTTGTAGGGCCAAAGTTCACGCCAGTTTTGGAACAATGTCGCACTATTCACGAACGTTCAAAGGCAGAAAGGATCAAACGTGTTTAATAGGTGAACCCGGGCTTACAGTGTAAAGTGAATATGTCACAAGCATTGAAATTTACGATTTTTCACTTCTAAAAGCTGACAAGAAAATATTAATTTTGTCCAGCGAACGTAGGCCATAAACTGTCTTGTTACGATACTTCGACAGGTTCTTATATAAGACGTATCTCTAAATAGCCATCCTCGAGCGATAAACTCGTCGTAATGGCCATTAAAGCCGTACGCTTGTATAATTCGAGGCACAAGCCTAAATTATAAAACGTCATCATCGGAAACACGTATATTAGTGGAAAAGAAACGAGTGTATTTTTTGTTTACAACCCCACCGTCACCTCTGGACTGGTCGAGCCCGACGCTGTCGTCCCTCGGTGTCTGTAGTGAGGTGTTTAAATTACCTCAACTATTTATGGCTGTATTCAAATGATTAGGACATACTTTAGGAAGACCTTTGACATCCCTTGTCCCCTGTTTTGCCAGCACTTGTCACGGAGGACCCTATCATTAAGCCCCTATTGGATTCCCGTAGGTGGTTACTACCGCACAATTAGACAGCCATTAAGTTTGTCCCCTGAAATCCATCCTATTAAAGGGTGTGACGGCCATTGTTGCTATAAGGGGATTACGTTGGTTAAAAGGGCTGCAAACGGAAATCAACAGAATAGGAGTAAATTGAGCGCACGTAATATCCCTATGTAGGTAAATGCGAGTTTGAAGTGTCAATGTGTGCGGCAAAGGAGCCCCTACATCGTGACTGTGCAACGTAATGTCAGAACGCAATTTGTATCATCGAATTCAGTTTGTTAGATTGTTTGCTACATCGTGACTGTTTTCTGATGGAGAAACCAATTTTGGATAATTCGGTAGCCGTAGAAAAGAAGTACATATGAAGTTAAAAGTAAGAACGAAATACAGGAAATCATAAAAAATAATCAATATATTTATATCAATTATCATATATTATTTTAGTGAAGTCTGAGTGGTACAGAGACAAAGCTATTTGTAATTCAGAAACTATAAAACTGTAGGTGGAATAATTTACGTGATTTATTTGTGAAACTATATTACTATGTCTATATGTTGCATTATCAATATGAATATACCTATAACTGTGCATACATGTACTACTGTGTACACAGTGCAGTCAAGTGTATCTATCGTAAACAATAAACTGCAAGCGTGTACTATTGGATCAAAAGGCGCCGGCTCGATGCATTAATTTTATCTTTCTCACAAAATATTTTAGTTTCTAAGACAAGATAACTCGGGTGTGCCCAAAGGCAATCACGCGAGTCGTACTCCGGTCCGAATTACCTCCCTTAGACCAGTGTAAAGACTGTTTTACATACCGCCACAACGCTTGTATAGGTGATTTTAAACACTGTTACAGTACCTAGTCATCAAACTATTGTTCTGAGCGTGTACATGCTTTTATCTTGAAATAAACTGGTATACTTATAGTGTAGATGAAACACACGAGCGTGCAACCTCATGCAAGACAACTGAATACTTTAACACCAATAGTACCATTACTGAGTTGGATGGTGGTGTGACACACCAGGCTGTAGGATTATATTCATGTTGTACAAAGGTCCATATCAGTGTTATTTTTATTTCTTCACTCTAATTCGTCCGGCAATAAATAAGCCCCATGGTAGTACACGAAATTAGGACGTAAACCCGTGTACTAACTTTGACTTTTCAATTCAAGTCATGACCTCTTGATAACAAACCGGCGTAGTTCATTGTACATGAGGTTTGATTTGGAAGACCTTGACATTCCATCCATGTACACTGCTGTCCCCCATTCCCTGTTCACCACTGACTACCCATTTTCCACTTCCATTCACCAGTCCGACATTCCCATGGAGCCTCGGCAGCTGCAGCTCGCTAACAATTATATTCACCAGCCAATAAAGCTCGTAAATCTACCGGCTCCTTCACCAACTCGGCTTCTGGGACGTTTGGTGGAATGTTGAACTGAAAGCGCCACGCCGAACCTGAATACAACCCCCGACATATGGAACACTTTAAACCACTACAGTCTTCGTTTAGACCCCCGAGTTCTTTTCAGTTCTGGAAATTGAGAAACGGGTATAAATCACCGCTACAGTGTCAGCTGAGCAGATAGAAGCACTCGTGAAAAAAACTTTTGCTAAAGTCTAGTGGTTTCAAAACAAGTAGCAAAAATATCTGAAAATATAAACAACTGAAATATCGGTGTTAATTTCCGTTTATGTGCAACATCTAACGTAACCGTCATTGAACTTTAGCGCAGCCTTTATCCCGTTAAAGCTGCTAAATTATAATATTGAACGACCAATGTACAAATGTTGTTAATAATAGTTGTACACAACATGTGACGTACTTTTCAAGACATGCCAACCACGTTAAGTGTTTCTATATATACTATGCCTTAAATTTATATTACTGCCATTGATTTTCAGTGTTTAGGAATGTAGGTAGTAATTCCTAGAAACATCCAGACAGTATCACTAATTAATCAAACGAACATTCTAATTGAACCCTAAGGAAGGATGTTCCGCGTCACAAAGGGAATGAGACCATAGTATATGGCGGAAGGGCTTTGCATAACTATCAAGCAGTAAATGTAGATTTAGTTTTGTGTCAGAAGGAAGTTGAAGGTCATGTATAGAATTTTCCATTTTAGGACAGTGTGCGTAATCACATGAAGTATTAACGAAGCTGGCGTTTTGTACTTATGTATATTTGAATAGGAATTTATAATAACATGGAACAAATTGGACACTTTTATTTGTATATCAATATGCTGTTTGGTGCATTGTAGATATATGGTTGGTATACTTAGCAATACTTCATTGCAACATGATAGCTTGTCTCATCTAAATTATACCAGCTGGGTTGTCTTTATTGTTTCAGCACAACGTTTGGCCTACGTAATTTAATTTACATTGTTCGTATTCTAATATTGTAGGTGTTCATGTAAGTAGGCAAATCTTCAAGTCATTCATCATGAAACGAATTGATGCTTGATCATTGGGTAACGTAGCTTCATCATTTACTGAATGGATATCAAAAAACAAAAAAAACAAAAACTCACATTCATCACTACAGGAAATACAAGTAATGAGCAATGTATTAATAAAGTATCACGTGCCTGACAATAAGACCGATCAAATACACGTGTAGTATATTGAGGAGAAGATACAACATCTATGTAGTTAACCCCAATCCATTTTCCTTTACAAATATACGTAAACATTGAGCCGCAATCCATCTCCTGCCTGGCTACCTCCCCGTTTCTTCGTTCAATTTAGGTCACGTTTGCCAGCCATCAACAGAGAGAAGCCATTTACATATTTCTCCCATAACATTCATCCATCTGATTTCTCTACACACTCCCGGCCAATAGGAAAACCCATCTACCTACACGGTTTCTCATTAGAAATATGGTGAATGTATTTCCCTCCTCCTCTTCAACTGAGCCACCGCTTTGTACATATGTTTTCCCCGGGATTCTAATGTGTTTTTAAATCATACGAACCATCTTAATTGCCGGCGGTTTCCTTTGAAACACTAGGTCCCTTTAAGTAAGCACAGGTGTGGAAAAAGATGAGATCTAAAACCAAACTTTGGGCAAATTTAGATTGTTCGCCTACCTATTCTTCAGCTTTTTACATTTATCATAAAAACCTTCAAGATAGCGTCATCAAATATTGATAAGTTTAGGCTGAAAATACGTTTATCTTCTTCCCTCTTAACAGTCAGGGAGCTCGGTTCACATTTCTCTGATATAAATATCGATTTGTATCTATCTAGTCCTTGAAAAAACATTGAGAACTTTAATTGAATATGTAAGATAAACTGGCATGTTTCTGACATATTTCCAGTGTTTCCCGATGTAAACATTTCTAGAGTTACCTTGGCTTCTGGCTCCGTTTTACATTCATCAGTCAAACCTGAAGTAATAAATCACGGCAATGCATATTAACAGAATATTCGGAACAAATGTACCTTTTATGAATCGATTGACCTTGCTTGTTACTTGCCATACATGAAGTTTATGCTATGCTTCATATAACGATTGCAGAAACCGACTTTATCATTATGTATGTCTGCACAACATTCCGTATTATCGTTTGATTTCTTTTCTTGTTTTTTCTTGTTACCAGGCACCTCCATGTAGTCAGCTTACATATTTTATTGCATGATAAGGTATGCATATTGTTTCATCTGGTTGGACGTTTTCAGTTTCGTACAGCTGTTAACTTTAAGTTGCATGTTCTTGCATTTCACTCTTTTTGTTGAGAAAGCATCCTCTGTTATTGTGGTAAGGTTAATGTGGTGTGTATACGGATAGCTCTGTAACTCGACACCTTGTTTCTGGAACGTCTTTGGCCATTGATAACAAACAGCCCCTCTGTAGTCTATACCATCCGACACCTGCAAAATGTGCATACACACACACACACACACACACACGAAATATGACAGTAAATACAACTAGCTTATTCATCATATTTAGGCATACAGTAGTCGTCGCATTGTTAACAATATTAACACTTGGAGTGGTTTATGGGCACTGCAGTATAGGACTTGTGTTACATTGGTATATCATGGACATGTACATAGTGTGTTTCTTCAACAAAGCATAGATACTGTAGGAGGTACCTTACTGCAGGCCGAACATAATAGCGTAATAAAGCAAATAATGACCAGTGTTCGTATGCGTATGCTTTGAAACCACGGAGAAGAATACAACCAATGGTCTAACACTGATGCGCGTCGTCTTATAAATCATAACAAACAATAAGCAACAGTATACCATGTAAACGTTTGTGTTTCTTTGTTGTTATTGTCTTGTTATTATTTTTATTTGTACTACTTTCAGAAGATTGAGTTTTTATTTTGATGAAACATCTTGTTATTCATTTTGTAAAGGTTATATGATTAGATATTTATATTTTCAGGTTGTGAATGGAGTATCCCGAACAGGCATCTGGCGTAATCGTTTCAGATGTTGATATGTAAACCACGTGATCCTGAAAACCATGACCATGTTTGGAGTGAATTGGACGTGTGTGTGTGTGTGTGTGTGGTTGAAGGCCTAATCGAAGGATGTGGCAGTCTCAGGGCTCGAACTGAAGTGTGTAAATAAACCTAGGAATATATAAGTGCGAAGGAGATCGCTTTGTGGAACGAAATACAATACTATTGTCTCTGAGATGTACACACTGCACAACGAAGCTTCCCTGTTTACGTATTCATGTAGATACGACTTATGATCATATTAGATGAGCATGATAAATCTACATGACTTGCCTCACATGTCATCTCATGTATGGTTGTGATGCCATATCGTTCGTTGCGTATACGAGCATGTGGCGTCTGTGTATGACAGTAAGATAACAATACATGTATTCGCAAGTTTCTACCACGAGACGTTTACTTTTGCGCTCCATTGTGTATACGTGCAGTCAATGATACTGAAAGAAAACAATAAATTACAAAGCCCGTAAATAAAAGTTTCAGTTTTATTGAATTCTTCACGTGCTTGACATTCTTCGTACATACTATTATACATTGACACATATTATGTTCCGGTTTGGATATACGTTTCCACTATATAAAACATATTGCTAACATTTAATTTCCGGAAGGAAACAGTTACTTTATTAACAGGTATACGGGTAGTTAGGTTTGAATGTACTTGATAGCATCAATCTAGCTTGACAAACAAACACGCAACGAAACTATCCATAACCAAGGCATAGTTGGCCGTAGTAGGAGTTTTACTCGCACGTTTACTACATTGAAGGCTCTTTTGTCCGGTCATTCCTTGACAAATAGTATGATATATATATATATATATCTATATATAATGAACTTAACTAAGAGGCCTTACTTTAGAGATATCAATGTCAAAGTTATATAACTACCGGGAAAAAAATACAAACACATATTGTTATAAATGTTTTCCAGTTCTAGAATATTTATTGAAGAAACTAACTCGCATACACACTGATTAGTCTTTAATTGTTCAGACAGTGTGGTTTCTTGAACCTTCGAGCTTGACTTAATCTGTTTTTACTATGTGTTTGCAAAGATTACTCTCATATTAGCATTATTCATATTCTCACGCTATATTATGCTTAAATATTATTATTACCTACCTATTTTTATTTATGTTTTGTTATTTTTTGGGGGAGGGGACTTTTGCACAAGGGAAACAATCAAAATGATTTACGGTTTTATGGTTGTGTCAGTAGTAGGTTTTGTTCATTTGGGTGTTTGATTTTACACTTCAGACAAGAAGTAGACACGACGCATATCATTCCCACGAGGAACATGTACACACTATTTTACAAACGGTTACTCACGCAAAATATCATGTATGCATATTTCTTTACACAACATCCTTACAAACAATGCATATTTATCTATGGATATGTATTTTAAATATGAATATAGTTAGGCAAACACAACAACCCCAACGTTTATATTCATTGGCTGACAACTGTAACCATAAATGTTAAGTAATGCCCGTATTTAAATTTATTAGACAGTAAAACAACAATAAAAGCTTCTAGACTGTTTACTACTATGTGAAGTATGAACGTAAAGTTGACTACAGGTTGATAACTGATCACACGCATAACTCTAATATAGTTTCATTATGTTGTCAACACACCCATTTATTGTTTTCTTAGGTAAAAAATGGAACACATACATACATGAATACAATATACACCTAAGAAAAAAAGGGAAATTGAAGACATTTAGACATTAATTTCAAGCTTACATCAAATACAACCAGGTTTGCGGGAAAATGAAAATAAAAACACACTTATATAATGATTTTTTACAATTATTATCTATATGGTTTTATTATTAATTGTATTATCTTATTTTTATTATTAGAAGTATTAGTACTATTACAAAAGTTATTTATAATATTTATACTTCTAGTATGTTTTATTATTATTATTACTAGTATTACTATTATTATTATTATTATTATTATTATTATTATTATTATTATTATTATTATTATTATTATTATTATTA
>ENA-OREC01002609-OREC01002609.1-marine-metagenome-genome-assembly--contig:-NODE-2609-length-10041-cov-10.698013_pt1 | contig 10041 bp, 4 predicted proteins | sample MGYA00248626_ERZ508543 | MGnify/ENA primary metagenome ERZ508543 (study PRJEB26211, sample SAMN05518279) | marine metagenome | isolation source: Puget Sound, Washington, USA | host: Bankia setacea...
ATAAGTATTATTTTAATGAATAAAATAGAACGATATATTGATAGATAAATGGATGAATAATTAAATAGAACGGACGGTGTTCAACTTCCACATTTACTAACTTAAACAAAATACACCGCTCAACGCTTGAAAGGATTACGCAATTCAGCTTATGTAAACAAACACTTCTACTCAAGTTCGCACCGCGGTAGTATCTTAAATTAAGTATTTTATTATAATAAAATACCTTTTTAATGTTCACAGAAATTGTTCATGTTATAAAAAGCTAGAAGTATAAACATGCGCTCACCTCTATTGGTCGTGTAATAATCCAACAGATTTTGTAACATTCCGTTTTTTTCCAATACAAACACACTATTTTGTCATTCGCTGTTAAAACAACTTAATAAATCCGTAACGATGTAATATTCTACAACAAAACAACTGTATACCAACAATCTGAATTAAAAGTACGAAGTATAATACAAATGCAGTGAACAACTAAATCGTTAGCCTCGATGGCAGCATATCCGAGAATACGTACACTTTGTGATATAGAAGGTTTATTTGAACGGTACGAAAATCGCGGGGGTCATCCCTAGGCCACAGAGTAATTGACCTGACTTGACACCGCACATAGCCAGATCTGCTGTGGGTCATTTTAGGACACCGGCTAGCGAGTTTGTCCGTCGATAATCGTATTCCATGCATAGCGGACGAAGTGTATTGGTGGGTAGAGGGTGGGGGTGGGCATAAGGTTTGTATATATACATGTATATGATTTGTATGTTAAGGTGTTCGTGGTCTATTAAGAGGGCGGTCGGTACGTGGGGGAGGGGCGGAATGTCCGTCAGTTTTAGTGGTGTTACTGGTGTATAATACTGTGTAAGTGAGCAGTGGTCAGTATGCAATGACTTAAGGCAAGGTGTGTTTAAAAACGGACAGCTGCACTCACGTTAATTATTAATTCATTATAAAAAAACCTGTGTTGTAAGTGCACCGGTTGTCAACGCGTCAACATTTGAGTGGCTCGCTGGCTCAGCTCGGACAGTGTGATAGTGTTTTACGACCTCGAATGCACTGACCAGCGCCGAGTTCTCATTTGACTGGAATGACCTCGATGTCAAAAGCATCTGGGTCGTGGGGTTAGAGGTCAATGTCGCGGCGCAGATGATAAAATTGTAGGGGCTTTTCTATCTGTCGCTTCAGCTCGTCCTGCTATTGGCCAGTTTTATTTTGTGGGCTTCGCTGACCTTGGGCGAGTTTTTTTGTTTTGTTTCTACACCTGTCAAGTTGAAATTTGTGGGCAGACGCATAAAATAGAGATGAAAAGGCAAAGAAATAGGACAGAAAAAGCTTGAACAAAGGGTAGAAACGAAGCTAAACGATAAAAAAAAACTTTTTGCCACAACTCCAACTGTTCAAGGCTGTACTATAATTGCTAATTGTTTAATCAATGATTGGCTTTAACAAACCTAGTTTGTTCGACGACTCACAAAATGATTCACAATCGTGCTTGTATTGTGACATACGAGACTAAACGTTATCATTGAGGACATGTGATTCCATGTGGTCAATCAATCTAAAAAGGCGTCAGCGGCATTAATTCGTATAATACCATACACCAACTAAATAATAAATAATATAAGGATACAACTTCTGCTTTACCCGAATGCATAATTTCGACCGTTTGCGTTAATTGGTAACGTTGCGTGTGTTCGTAGATACCCGTTCAATCGACTTCAATTCTCGAAAATGAGTATACCTGTAATAGTGCACATGTTTCATATTCTGCTAACGTTTCTTTACTAAATGGTTGCTGCGGGCAAACGTCAATATGTGAGTTTACTATCTGTGGTAACTTGTAACCAGCTTAAACAAATATAACTAGCCTTTTTACTGGCAGCCTTCATTATATTGCGTAAGATCATTGTCGATATAGGTCTATAAATTAGAAAACAGATTCAGGTAAATAAAGTAAGCTTTAGATGCCAAATGCTTCCGTTCGAGGAGGTATAAAATGGATAGATATATTGGTTACAGCAATGCACCCATACCTCGATTTCACACCATCTTTATAATTGTTCTCATACCATTTCAGTTTCGGTGTTTGTTGGCTAGGTAACACGGTATAGTTGATGATGTGAGGACCAAAACCTGCATGTATAGAAAACGTATCTAAAGGGACGAATAGGTACCATTTCAAAGTATGTGACTCGAACCCACGACGTCAGTCCCGTGCAAGTACCGTTTACAATACGTTGAAAATTGGATTATCTGATCAACTTCCTACAATTGGTAGGAGCTTATTCAGAGCAAAGTTATTACCATTGGAATAAATAAGCAGGGACAACAACATGAATAAAAAAGGAAGTTGTTCAAATGCGGCAAAAGGACGAACTACAGTTCCGATAGTTCCCGCACTCCACTCTGTGTTAACGCTGACGTGGCAGATGTTTCGAGCTTTATGCAATATCTATAACTGAAGTCATGAGGAGCAGAGCCTGTATAGAGTGCGGGAAGGTATGGGCTAAACAAGAAAATCCCAACCATAGGCTGCATTAGACAACCATACATACATAGTTTTTAATATTTTGACCTTAGATAAACTCTAGTGATCTTCTTGTATAAACATCATCATTTTTCGGGGGCGCCAATTGGGTTGGTTTGAAAAGCGATCCATAAACAGTAACACTGTAGCAGAGTTCATGGAGCGAGAGCGGTGGCTGACCTCCAGATGAAATGCTTTGTTTTCGCTCGTTCGTGCTCGACCATGTAATACACATTCGTACACAATCATTCTCATACTACTCTCATTTCCGACCAGGGTTAAACGTCAATGTATTTCATTTTGATAACGTTTAATCCTAGAGCCAGCCGAGCATGGAACGTTGGCTATCGGCCACGAGGAACATGCCGAATTGGAAATACGTATTATATGAATAAAACGTTTGCGTGTTGTCAATGCCATTGTCATATCGAATAGTTGCGGTTTTCCGAATATCGATAAAAGCCCCGGTGTTATTTGTTGAGAAAAAATGGGAGTGACTTGTTTGTGGTGACCCATCACACAACGACATACGTAACATCCTCGTTGCCTACTTATTAGTTAACTCTGACCTTTGCCTGACCTGTTGTAAAAAAGGGGAAACACACATATATACCAAGTGTCACCTCTTTCACCAAATAAACAAGTATATAAATAAACGCACAAACACACTAATTCATTGGTTTTGGAAACTAAAACGTGTCGCTGTAACTTAAATGTCCTATATCGGCTGGTAACACTACACTTGACTCAAAACCAAATCAATGCTGTAAATAGTCCCATTAATGATCATAACATTTATAGTTATAAACATACACATAAGTTACCATTATATAAATCAAGGACAAACGTGTATGACTTTAGATTCATCCCTCACAACAAACAACAACTCACCAACCAATACATGTACGTTTGTTCGATTCGTAAGCACCGACAAACAAAAACTGAACAACCTTCAGGTAGTTCACCAGATGGTGTAACACAAAGCAGTAGTCAGTGTTTAATGACTTTGGTGTAACACTTCAGATGTAGATTGAGAGAAATAGAAAGAGACAACGTCAAGGCGTATTGCGTTTCGGTAACACACGCACACTTTAGGTTTGAAATGGAATACTGCATATTCTGCTCTCAGCCAGCCGTGGTCCAGTGGTATATAATAAACCATCGACGTGTTACAGGACAGTTAGCAACCTATGCTTAGCATATTAACATTTATATGTACATCCATCGTTAGTATTTTCAAACTAATTGAAAATCAGTTGAAAGTTTAAACTGTTCTACATGTTCTGACGATTTCAGGAAACATGCTGAAAAAGATTTTGCGTAGAGATCTATGTTGATCACATTAGACACGAACATCGCAACGTCCGGATGGTCAATGATGAAAAACTATCACCAGTCGACTGCACCGCGTCCAGCAAGTAATCAAGCAGTCATGACGTCGACAAAAGATGCACACATCATGTTGTTATTGCGTCGCACGCAAACAGAAAAAAGTGACTGTACGACAGTGGCAGAAATCCGACACCATATGATAAAATTACTGTATACAACAACGATACAGCTACTTAAGGTCTTTCTAAAGAGGCTAATCACACGAGGCTGCCTTCAGATCGCTCTGTCCGGTAACATTGAGTCATTGACACTGGCTTTACGGGTCATAGCTGGGCCGATGAACGCGTTAATCTATAAAAGGTGGAACTCTAACCAACGGTCAGATATTAGTGGCAATACTACCAGTGAACTACATTGTGGGCTTAGGTCAATTTTGTTTTTGCCGAAAGCCTGTTTGTAATTTGTACACATGTATTATATTTCCATTTCTGTAGAACGAGCGAATGCCAGTTATAACAACTTTTATTCGCTCAAATGATGGCGCTATCTGTTACGCTATATCAAGAGCACTATTTTCACTATGTTAGGTTGTATCATATGTAACACCAGTACAGTATACATTTGAACGTTATTAGACCGTCATAGAAATAAGACCACTGGTTCCTGATCTAGAGTAGCAGATTTGTGCACTGTTACGAATATCTGTGTGGCACGACTACATGTCACAGCCTGCACATCTCAATATCATGAACTCGATACGAGAGTGGGTCTATATGCCAAGGTTTCGCAACCAGTGTACATTGCAACCTTGCCACCAGATACCAATACCTTTACAGAGGAACATGTACGAAGGTATAGGTTCATTGCCTGTGGTTGTACTGGTACACGGTCTCCAACAAAGGGAACAAACCTAGTGAAAGCCAAGTATTAAAACAGGGTTGGACGAGTAACGTGGTTTATTTTACATGTAGAGCTATGTCGATACAAGTGTTACCGAGCGTGTACACATATTAATGATCACTGATGTTTTAAACGTGGATGTAAAATGAATACCCGAGTTTTCTCTTATAATTCTCATAAAAACATCATCCAACATCTATCTTTTTTAACACAACCATTCTTCGGAGTCACATCTGGTCTTGGTTACAGTATTATGTAGCTAAAATGTACGTCCGTTAATTGAGGATTTTGTATCAGAGTAATCAGGAGATGTAGCCAAAATGTGACACTATTAGAAACTAAACTTGCTGGAAAAGGTGTTCGTAATACAGGCTAGCAAATAATCCACTTTAGAGTAGTCTTAATTGGATTGGTTTCACTGGGTTTATTGGTATTGTCTTATTGAGATTGTTCGTGATCGTCCAACACAGAACAAAAGAGAGAAAACATTGAACACGTGATGGGTTTAATAATGTAAGTAATACACCACATACAGTAAATTATAAAAAAAACACAATGTTAGTAGCCTATCGATAACATTTCTGGTTGATAAATGGTTATATTACACTTTAAAAATGGCCAGTCGAATTCAAGAGCTCTGTCTCTTTCTACAAGTATTGTGACTGAAATTCAAATCAATCTAGTACCAGAGCAATAACTTATGTCTTCGAATAATTCAAGCTTCTATCAATTAACTATTGTTGAAAGAAGATGAAAATAATTACCAAAGTATGATGAATTGAGACAAGTGGTCGATGAAAGTGACCATAACCTGAGTTAGCGAATACTTCATAGTTTTCTTATGTTAAATGTCCAACCACGAGGATATAAATTTGTCAATTACGCGGCAGTATAAATGTATGGGCGGTGATGACGTTTAAATGTCCAAGGGATTTATCAAATCATGAGTGTCACGTCGCCAACTATGATGACTTAGTGGCTGTCCCCAAAACTGACCGATGATTTCAGACAGTGAGACATTCTAGAGTTAGACATCAACCATTTAACCTTGCATACACGTAAAGATTTTGATAAGATTAAGTCTAGATTAACTTTTTTTCAAGTCAAAAACTGCCACGACTGACCAAGCAGCGTTAGACTAATCGGATAGAGGAAGTGTGAGAGAACTGACTGAAGATATCTCGATAACAAGGGACCACCATACGCTATCTATGTGTACTAAGGTTAGGTAAAGCTTGATATGATGATGGGCTGAACAGTGATTTAGTAAGATATGGTGGATACATAAGAAGACGTTTTTATCACGGCGGTCGTTCAGAATGTTCAGTGATTCGTTGTTCACCTTAGTATACCAGTGCAGCAGTTTGTTTCATGGAACATTCAACTCCGTCGATTACCTGAAATGACCCCAAGTCTCATCTCTCTGTCAGGGTTTTGGTTGTGTGTGTATTAGATGGTGTGTTCTATCTCACTGTTGACCGGGTCACCTTTCTCTGAGGACAAGGAGAGGGTCAAGTTTGGTGTCACGGCCTTTTGAGGACACCGAATACCCCTAAACACGCCCTCAATTATCTGAAAGTTTGTTTTTTATTGTATTCGCTTTGGCCCCTATTCAACCTCTTTTAGCCCCTATGCCTCCTTTCGCTCCATTCTTGCTCCACTTCAGAACAATGGCGGAACACTTCTTCAAGGACATGCGTATGCAGCTCACAGATTAATTCAAGCGGGTCGTAAAAAGGCGTGGTTTCCATCAAGGCCCTATGCTGCAGGATACGCACTAGTTGAGATGTTGTGGGATGCAGGGCTTTTCCTCACCCGTCACACAAACTACAAAGTAAACTTTAATGGCTCGATGCGAGTATAAACGTTGCAAATTGGTCCAAGTGTAAAACGGGTCTTTGGTTTTAATTAGAAACAGACCTTTGGGCGAACCAGAATGTCAACAGTCAGTATCGGTCTACACCACCTGTGGGCTAATTAACCAATCCTTAGATCACATAAGCTGCATGTTTGGTGTACCTGTTTAAAGGTATAGACGATAAATCCCACACAGACAGGTTTGAACAATGTTCTAGAAATCGTTACATCATAGGACTGGTTGAGTCAGTCGGAGCTGGTACTTCCGGTCACTATCAGAGGTCACCTCAACTGTATATGGTCATGACAAATCTATAGATAGTAGTGGCATGTAGGCCTATCATGATATACTACTCATGATGATGGGCTTGATCACAGTGAGTCATGGCTTCACATATACGATCAAATACATCGAGGAGAAACGGTCAGCTCTATCTAAAATGGGTTTATGTTTAGTTGATACTTTTAGTAATATTGTAACTAGAGTCGTAATGGATGTAATGAGGATCTACTCGAATCTGGTATAGCATACCAATGTCTGTACGGTGTATACTATATGTTTAGATACAACTCAGTCATTACATCCTATGTTGACAGTACCTGCTCATAGACATGGCGGACCACTCTCGAACCACCATGTTCTTTTACATACCACTACTACACATACTTTAAACACAGTAAATATGCCCGTCATGACAACGACTGAACATTCTTGAAGCAGATGGTCCTGGAAATGTGAACCGCTGATCATTCCCGGTGTTCCATGTTTTGCGATGTGCGACCTGTCTCAGTGAATGTGACTTGTCATACGAACTACAATGTACTATCATGCAGTTGTCAGTCAACTAGTGGAGCACCTGAGTACGCAGGTTCAATGGTCACGCCTACTTACTCTGTTATGAACACAGTAATGTTACTAAAGTATTTCTATATAATGAAAGTCCATAACAACATACTTGTGTAAATTTCGCAACATATACCATAATGCGAGATAAAACATACCTAATGAACAGTTTTAGAGTACAATGCATTGTCTATAACGCCATTTGATCCCTTTTTAGACCATTCCTAGATACATATATATGTCATTTATAGTTGGTGTGTGAGACCAATGTTGTCCGATTATAGATATGGTCCGTAACTTTGAATGCCTAGTTAACGTAATACTTCATGACGTTATTATTAGTGTTAATCCGTAAAAAAGGCAACACAACACGTGAAGAGAGGGCACAACTAGCGTAGGTTGAAGGCATTTTAATTGGGCACAGGAATACAATCTAAATGAGTGCAATGGCAGGCCAGCAGGGCAATATTCTTACGTGCTGTAAATGACCGTACAATAACCAGTGCGTACTTGTATTCATACACTTAAAGCAATAACATCGTAAATCAAATCCAATAAAGAGACGAATAGCACATGTTTGCTGACAGTTGTACGCACAAGCAGTGACATTATGACGCATACCTAAACAATAATTACTGCCAAATCCAAGTTGCAAGTGCTTCATTCAGATGGCCGAAAAAGAGTTCAAATTACAAAAACTCCTGTGGTCATAATATCAGATGTTTTACTTATATTGTAATATATTTTTAGTTATGTAAGTTGTTTATTAGGTACCAATGACGAGGCGGTATTTATCAAGCACCACAATGGTTGGGGTACATTCAAGAGTGGAAGAGGTGCATTGTTAAACAGTAACGCAAACTGTATGCAAAGAAGCTCACATATAACAAATAACTTTTTCCCAGAGCCATTGTTGTTTCCATATTTTAATAAATACCTAGTACATTAATCATCCATTTTGAGCCATGAAATACCAGTTGTAGAACATATTCAGATCATCATTCTGACAAAACAAATCGAAAATTGTTTTACCAGCGGAATAATTATTTTTTCAAGAAACCATGTCACAAACTTATGATGGCATGTTTATGTCACATTGGTATTACTAGAATCGTAGCACGGGTGTGTACACTATAAGGACAGTCGTCTGTTTGTTGGGTATACGTCAGTGAAAGTGCAACGTGACATTGGTAGACATAGTGAGGTCTGAAATAAGTATATAACTTACAATATGTACACACTATAATGTTAAAGACTACATATACAGGCCACTTGTCAATTATACCATTTGAACCCCTGAGAACTGCCTTAAAAGAAACATGTGTTTATGACTTATAAGAGGCGATATTTGACGGGTTGCTATACAAAGTAGGAGAGAAATTATAACGTGGTCATTCCTGTGGGGTGGTATTCTTATTGTTAATATACTAGGTTAATATATGATATATAGAAGCAGGCCAATTTTACAGGGAATCAGTATACATGTATATGATAACGTCGGTCTTCTTTCAAGTTTCCTTTGAATGGCTTTGGTGCAAACGTAGAGTTTTCATATGTATAACATTCAAATCATGTTTTCGCCATTTGGCCATCTTTTTCAGAAGACTCCAAATTATGTTTCTATAATTATATAAATATCACCTTTAAAGCATGTCCAAAAATAAACGAACTATTATATAAAAGGCCAATGTATACATCCTGGAAAGTTAAAGGTCCGGTCAGACTTTCAAGTTCGAGTGCGCTTCTTATGTCAATGAAACAAACAACGACTGCAAGAACGAGCTAAGTTCCTTTTTCCGGTCGTATTTGGTTAGTGGAGTTTGCCTCCAAAGCGCATTAATATAACTCTTATCTAAAAGCGTAAGTGACCACTTTATCTGACGGTCAACGACTCGGTCACTCTGGCCACTGGTCAAACGGTCAGTTTTGTTTGAACTAATCACATACGTAGCTTATCTTTTTAACCGACTAACATTACAGTCTACGTTAAGGTGTATCGTGGTGAGATTATATAGTTCACAGTCTAAAACACGGTGTAACTTTAGAGTTTAAACCATAACCGAATCACCGTTATGACTAGTGTTCGAGTTCGTGAGATCTTAGCATGTTCGAGTTCGTGAGATCTTAGCATGTTCGAGTTCGTGAGATCTTAGCATGTTCGAGTTCGTGAGTTCTTAGCATGTTCAAGTTCGTTAGATATTAGCATGTTCAAGTTCGTGAGATCTTAGCATGTTCAAGTTCGTTAGATCTTAGCATGTTCAAGTTCGTGAGTTCTTAGTATGTTCAAGTTCGTGAGTTCTTAGTATGTTCGAGTTCGTTAGATCTTAGTATGTTCAAGTTCGTTAGATCTTAGTATGTTCAAGTTCGTTAGATCTTAGCATGTTCAAGTTCGTGAGTTCTTAGCATGTTCGAGTTCGTGAGATCTTAGTATGTTCAAGTTCGTGAGATCTTAGTATGTTTAAGTTCGTGAGTTCTTAGCATGTTCGAGTTCGTGAGATCTTAGCATGTTCAAGTTCGTGAGTTCTTAGTATGTTCGAGTTCGTGAGGTCTTAGTATGTTCAAGTTCGTGAGTTCTTAG
>ENA-OREC01002610-OREC01002610.1-marine-metagenome-genome-assembly--contig:-NODE-2610-length-10038-cov-15.837065_pt1 | contig 10038 bp, 7 predicted proteins | sample MGYA00248626_ERZ508543 | MGnify/ENA primary metagenome ERZ508543 (study PRJEB26211, sample SAMN05518279) | marine metagenome | isolation source: Puget Sound, Washington, USA | host: Bankia setacea...
TGTGTGATAATGTTGGTTGAAAATTGCGAACTTACTGCAAATGTGCTATTTCTAATTGATCAAGAAATGATGCTAAAATTCATCTACCATCTATATCTAGCAGTCTACCTGTTCATTTATATTCAGCTCAACCTATTACTACTGAAGATAATTGATCATTTATCCAATTAGTGAGTGCTTTAACTATTGCGTAATGAAAGGTATTGTATCACTACATTGTATAATGTAATTTAACTTTACATCATGTTATGATTATTATCAAAGAGGTGAATTGCATTGTTATACAGGAAAGCATGTGCAAGGTATAATAAATGTTGCAGAAAAATTACAAGAGAGAACTCACCATTCTTGTGACACTGCCGCAATGTGATTTCTGATTTTTATGATATTGTTTATAGGACTGTGTTTTTATGTTTCCTTGTTTACATCATTGTATGTTCTCTAATAATTCTGTTTCAAAACAAATATTATTTAAGTTGAATGGTACTGTCATGAGCACAGAGGTTTCACATTTTATGTTCAGTACTTTGTGTTGTTTGTCAATGTGTATGAAGATTCTCATTCTATGTATGGGATGTAGCTTGTATCTGCATGTGTGTATCATAGTGCATAATGTTCTATTTTAAAATATGGATTAATATTGTTAACAAAAAGTACTGCCTACTGTTGTCTTGTTTAAGCTGACAGTAAGTCAGTGATTTGGTATTTCAACAAGATGGTGGAGTGTCCTATCTGTCAGGCGTGAGTTTGTACCCATCCCTACCAAATTAAAATAAGTCAGTATCAACCAAGATGAATATAAAGTGACTTATCCCAGAAATGGCTTAGTTACTTTAAAGTTAACGTCTTACATTGTCAATGTTGTAGTTTCCTTTGCTCTGTATAAAGAATTATCTTCTATTGTTTGTAGAGAGTCAAAGAAAGAGTATGAATTTGAGCAGAAGCGTCTAAAACGTCAGGAAACCAAGGAAAAGGTTTCCATGGAGAAGACCATAGAAATGTCCAAACATGAGGTTGTACAACTACAGGAACAGAAGAATACTGAACAGGAGAAAATGCACATGGTTTGTGAAACTAACAAATTGCAAATATCTGTACATGTTCTACTTTCATAAGGTTCTAAGTAAGAAAACTGTATGACTTTGAAATATAACTCTTAGTGATCAGGATTATTTTGAATTCTTCTCATCATAAGGTTTCTAACATATTTACTTCAGAACTCACTATAGGCAATGTTTACTATATAATCTAGTCTAACTTAGATTTTAATTTCTCTGTAACTAAGGTGTCTGTGAGTTTTAAGATATATATATAGGTTCTATATGTTCTAGGCAACAACCAAATAACATTGTCTCAATCATGATTGAAACATATAACATCATTGATTTTTTTAATTTCCAGGCAATGGCAAATTTAACTGTGAATGCAGACAAAAGTATGCCACCATTAATACCTGTGACTCAAACAACATCATGTATACCTCACCAGAAACCTTCAGTGCAAGAGAAAGAACAGGTTCATACATTGTGTTTATTTTGTTAGAAAAGCTGCCAAAGTTTGATCATGTTAAAAGTTGACCATATTAATAGCAGCAAGAAAGAATGTTTCAAAATATCAATCTTTTATATAACAGACATGTCATCTAGTAGACAAGTACATTTGTAGAGGAGTGTTGAGTTAATTAAAACAAGATTGACCATCAAATCTAGTAGAAGAGTAGAGACTGATTGTATTAATTAAAACATGATTGATTATCAATGAATTTATCCATGAATCCTTAAATACTGCAATTTGATTTGTGCATACATAGTAAAGTATCCCAGAAAAATTCCATTACCTGCCCTTTTGACCTTGTGATACATCTGATAATAAGCCAGTCTTATTGCAGATACTATTGTGTAGGATAAAGTAGGTTTTGTTGCTATTTTCAGCCTGTGATAGGTACACCAGGTGTGAATGGTGGTAAAGGTGCATCAAAACCAGGTATAACCGTAACCAATGCAAGCGGAGACACTGCCCGTGTACCAGCTAGTCTACTAGGACCAGGTCTTCTACCACTGACCAGAACACCACAGATGTCAAGTAGTGAAGCAGCTGCAAACTGGCTCAAGTCAGCTCAGACTGAGAATACTACAGGGGGCACGGATGCTGTACAGAAAGCTGCAGTAAGTCTCATTCTCTATAACATACACTATTTGTACAAACATACTTGTTTACACAAGTAAATCCGTTAAATTAACTGACCTTTTGGAAAAAAATCTGTTAACAGTAACGTAACCAATTATCATAAAACATTAACCAATCAAGAAGCCGTGTTGCAAAATATTATGCATTTATGTACATGCATACATACATACATACATCATCATACACATTCAACGTAAGATAACTCTTGTTTCAAGATTTTTAAGGTATCCACAAATTAGTTTACACACATTGTCACACCACTCTACAGCACAGGTGTATTTTCATTCATCAGTTTACCAAAACACAAACTTATGTTACATTTCTACTATACTTACCATCTGCTGCTTTGTTTATTCCATTTTTTATTCTGATTCACTAGTTAAATTCATTGTCAATAGAATTTATTATTTTTCTCATCCTTGCACATTTCTAAGAACACTTACTGTATAGATATATGTAACTAGAAAATTGATAAACGTGTTTTCTTTTCGTTTTCATGTTTAATTATATTACACGTGACATGCAAATTAATGTCACATTGATAATCGATTAATTAACCAATCAGAGCTTTTGTTGTAAGAGGTCATTCAAACTCTGATCCAGATCGTCAATTATTTTTAGATTGAAAATACTTTTATAGTCTGTTTTAATTTTAACAATATTTTGGTATTATACTAGGATTCCCCCCTTCGAATAGCATCGTCATCCATGTCACTGATCTAATATTTATTCTATTTCTGATATTTTGTACTCTGTATACTCATGTATCATTGCTTTGTAAATGATTTGAGTTAATAAATGTTTATGTTGTTGCTGTTGTTACATTGCAAATACTACCAGATAACTACCAGCATTACACAGTGGAGTCTGAGTAGTCATGTTATACCACAGACATGTAGCTCCATTAAGGTATAGTAAGTGTGCAATGAGTAACTATTGTCAGTAATTGAAATTGATTCATTCCTGTTTATGTTTGACAGGCTGCCATGTCTGGTATGAGTGCTGAGGAAATCAAGAAGAGACAGGAGTATTTGAGACAGCAAAGGGACAAGCTTATTGCAATGAAAAAGAAAGAGAGGGAAAAACAGTTACTTTCTGCCGAGCAAAGCAATCCAGGCCGTCCAGCTTCTGCACAGGCTGCAAGGAAAATGTTAGAGGGTGATAAAACAGCAAGTAAAAAGTCTGAATTATCAGCTGAGGAACAGAAGAAGATTGAGATGAGAAGACAAATAGCTAATAAACTCAAAGCAGAATTAATGGAGAACTGAGCTATTCCGGATTTTTCGTACCGGATATTTATTCTTAGTAATTAAACTATGTAATTGTTATATAAAAACTGACAAAAATCATGTTACACTTAGTTAAGAATCTAAATTACATTATATGTACTAGTTACTGAGATATAGTTAATTATGGTTTTGATTTCTAGTATATTTGATGTTGTTTGTTTAACAGTTTCTTAATTATTCTTTCCAACAGTTGTACTCTTGTGATCTCCACACATAAAGTTTCTGAATTAAATTTGTTTAAGAATATTTAAAATTAATAACACATAAGTCCTATTAACCAGTTTTAGGGCAGTTTGGTTTCCAGGGGAACATACAAGCACATGTTAAACACTAAGCTCTCATGCTATGTTACATTTGTCTGAGCTAATGTCGTTCTTTACACTCTTAATACGAAATTGCATGAATCCTTACTAGGAATGAGGTAAGAATAGCAGGACTTTGATGTGCCTGCCTTTAGTGTGTACCATAAAGCTATTGCAGACCAGACAAAGGTTTGGATTTTTATTTAGAAATAAATATATCTTGCCCTGACTAACATTTTACACATGTTAATAGATGGCTAAATAAGCATAACCTTTATATCGTTTACCCAAGTTCATAATGACATTAACAAATGTGTTAGTTCGTTAAGTTGTAGACAATAGTTGGCCTAAGTACATGTTTGCCACATTCGACCCATTGAAAAAGGGCAATTGATTGTTAGTTTTAGGGACACAGCTGTCCACATGCTTGTACTTTAGTTTAGCAAATCAGGACTCTATTTAGTGTTTAGTGTTTGTGTTCTTTGTTGAATTATCCAGGATAATGTTCTTTGTAATTTTGTTGAAATGTGTTGTAACACGGCTGTATGTAAAGTACGTCATCTCTGTTTGAGACTCGTCTTGACAGTGAGCCTAGTTTTCAATGTTGACGATTTTGTCAAACTGAAATGAAGCTGTGATTTAAATGTTTTCACCTTCAAGGGTCTTATGTACTTGTTCTCTCACAAGATGTTTAAATTTGAGTGAGTTATACATAATTATGATATTATATATTGAGAACAAGCTGCACATGTTAGAATGGTGGGGGAGGGGAGATGCTCAACCTTGTTTTCTGAATCTGTCCAACCAATTAGTGTAGACATAGATTGTGTTTGTAGTTTTTACCTGCCATAGTGCTTACTTGTTTAGTACAGGTGTGAGATTGTTTGTTAGCTCTCGTCTTCATGTCTCAATTTCCACATTTACATTTATTTCTGTCCGTCCGATATCCAGTTGTATTTTATCAGTAATGTGAGACTTATGTTTGGTACGATGTAAGGTTGTGATCACTGCTCAATGTTAAATTTATGCCATAGTTGGAACAGTGTCTTCACCTACAAGAACATACCCAGGGGTGAATGCAAAAGGGTTTCCTATCATTTTCTTGATTGAAGACTTTATTGAACTATTTTTCGTTTATCCCTAGATATAGACTGGGTTCAGTGAAATCCAATCCATATAACATGTTCACTATTCTGTCATTTTGATAATTGTTGATGTAAAGTTGAACTCAATTTTTTATACTACTAGTAGACAAGTACATGGTCAATATTCAGTACACCTGGAAATAGATTCTATGTAGATTGTTTTAATGGAATGTTCATATGTGTTGTGTTCAAACAGATCATGTGGGCTATTACTGGCTGTTTTGCTTAGTTTAAAACATTGGGAGAAATAAACTGGTCAAGATGTCTCTTACTCCCGACAGGTCTATCAGTAAAACTTGAAATTATCATACAAGAAGCTCTGTGAATTTTATGTGTAAGAAATCAGTAACAACGCTCCAAGGACAACCAAACATATCAGAGCACATCATGCTTGTTACCTGAGTTTCCCAAACATATCAGAGCACACATCATGCTTGTTACCCGAGTTTCCCAAACATATCAGAGCACACATCATGCTTGTTACCCGAGTTTCCCAATCATATCAGAGCACACATCATGCTTGTTACCCGAGTTTCCCATATTCTTTGTTGATGAATTGAATTTGTTATATCATGTTTAATTACAGCTTCTTTTAACCATGTCTGTGATGGTTTGTTTAATTGATGTAGATATCAAGTGTGTGAAGTTGTGCAAGTATTTATGAAGTATTGGGACCAGGTGTTCTCTAGCTAAATCTAGCTGTATAATGTCTTGAATGAAACTTGTGATCTGTGCTTTTCGACTGATAGTGTAAGAGTGTGCAATGTTTATCACATCATCTTTGCTTACACCAAGTCTTTGCTGAATAAATATCTATTGATATACCTCCTGTAGTTTCTTCTGTCTTAAACCAACACCTGATGGAAATGTGAAATTTGAAAAAAACTTGCACAATAGAGACAGAGCGTTTCCTTATAAAGTAACCATGTGATCATTCAACATAATATATTTAGTGAGAGTATTTCATGTTTATTTCTAATCAACATCTTACTCTGCAACATATATGGTAAATCTGTATAGAAAACAGCTCATGGTCATATTCTTCAATGGAAATGTCTCCACAGAGAGCATGGCGCGTGATGTACTAATAACAAACCAATTTCACAACTTGTTTGGTCTGTGAAAAACATGATGGCACTACTAACATAAATGAGATATTCTACTGCACTCGCTTTAAAAAGTTCTTTCTGATTGGCATCACAGCTTAAGTAATGCATATATATGTACATGTACCATTAAAGTTACTTTTCTAAAGAGACACACCATTGAAAAAGTAACTTCTGAGTCAAGGCTTGTGCAATGCATAAAAATGTTGACAGTCATATTATTATGCTCCCCAAAGGGGGAAGCATATAGTCGCCGCTTTGTCCGTCTGTCCGGGTCCATCAAATAACTTAAAAACTACTGTTGGCATTTAAATGAAACTTGGCTGATAGATAGATGACAATGAGGGGAAGGGCAGGCAGAACCCAAGAACCATATTTCTACCCTGTGTATTTACAGAGTTATTTCCCTTCAACCATTTATTCTTTTTCATAATGGATACATGTCTGCTGGCCATATCTTGGAAAGTACTAAAGAGATTGAAATGAATCAGTGATGTCACATGTTTAGACAAAATTATATCAGTAGCATTCCAACACAAATGGTTTTAAACAGTAAATGAATTGCAATGGACATTTTCACATATTTTCTCATGCAACATTTTCTTTCTACTGATATTTGTGTATTACAATTGCTGCTTTTTGGTGTCATATCTTGAAATTGACTATAGTGTTATTCTTAAACCTGATCATATTGTTGAATGTTATGAAATGTTTCAAACTGTGTTTGATAATGCTACGACCGTTCAACTTCTTCCAGCACATTGTATTACAATTTCTGCTTTTTATAGGCAAACAGCATTTGGGGAGCATCATTCGCTTCCAGAGATTTCCTTGCTTTGATATCTGGAGTCCAAACTTTGGATAGTATGATTGTACACTTTCATTAAAAAGATTTGGTATCATTTAAAACACATACACTGACGTCAACATCAAAATTAAACGACAGCTGAATCATTTGTGAGATTTGTATGTTGGCCACAAACCAAGACCAAGAATTAAGGATGATGAAAAATCAATGACACAAAAACTTGATTAACACCAAAGCCTTTGTCAAGCAGCTCTGCAATAAGTCAGTCAGGTTCATTTATGCGAACATTTTGCAAGCATGAACATTACAGTGGGCTTGAACCGTCATTCTGATACCAACCATGATCTGTTTTTACACATGGATAATGATATTTTCACATTGTCATCACAGTTAGACATCTCATTTTACTCTTGCATCCATGTATCTTCCTTTCTGTTGTCGTGATTTCTTTCCTGCACCATGTGTAGGCCTGTCATCTTTAAACTTTTTCCGTTTCTTGTCTGTCTTTCCCTTGTTTGGCTTCTCATCATCAGTTTTGGATGTACTAACTGCCTCTGTAGTCTCTGAAACAATATATCTGACCTTAAAACTCTTCTTCAAGTTGCGATTACAGGACATTTGAACCGACAGACCAGCAAACAGATAAGCAGGATGAAACTGAACTTTGTTGGGTGGGTTTAAAAAACAATAAAGCATAGTGACAGAATCCATTATTTGTGTTTGTGTGTTTACAATTGCCCAAACAAAGTGCATTTGTACATGTAAATCAGTACATGTAGTCTTATTGTACATGTATATACACAATGTATATATGCAGATGCATACTATCACAAGTTAACATATCATTTCAGTTTGCCTCATAAAAAATATACGATAAACTAATAAAGATGGTATTGGCAGTTTGTCTGACAGCCCAGGTATTGACCGTTTGTCTGACAGCCCAGGTATTGGCAGTTTGTCTGACAGCCCAGGTCAACCACATTTGAAAGGTTTTATCAATGTGTACATGTGTACTCAGTTTGGACCTGATACGACTTACGGTTTTCTTGATGTCAAAACAGAATATGAACAGAAAGATTTACATTATCAATACATAATCCAGAGTTGCATATTGCAATACCGCCAAATATGACTGTACTGTACAAAAATCCATCCTTAAATATAAATTTTACAGATTACATGTATTAAAACTTCCTACCTGATGCTTTTTCTGCAGGTAGACTACTTTTTAATGCTGCTTCCCATAAAGCATTGCGTACGAATCTCTTTGAAGCAGGAATATCTATTTTGGGAGCTTTCTTCTTGTCATCTATCTCCTTTACCATGTTCATGTAACTTCTCACTCGGTCCTAAAACAAGCAATATAAAGTTCTATAGCAATTCCCATTGATGAGTACCAGGTTCAAGTGTGATTAACTTAGCATAATGAATTCTATTCCAAACCATGTAAAACAATTTTGTAGAAACAAAGGTCTCCGCTGTTACATCATGTGCGGTTCAGAAAATATTTGAATGTGATCACAAAACTTTCCTTTCCATGGGAATCTTACCAGCTCTTGCTTTATAGCATGGTCTTTTGGATTAACCCCACACACATTTAGGTACACTGAAAAAAAGAAATGACGGTCAATAACATAAAACAGAACATTGATTTTTTGCTTAAGCATATACAGCTTATCAAACAATTGCAAATATCAAAACTGCTTCATCATTTAGATACACTGTGACTCCATTATAACACGGGGAAAAACGTGTTATAACAGACCGCGTTATATGTATACAAGCGATTGTTGTTAAAAATCTTTAACGCAATCTCTTTCACAGGTTTTCACATATCCCTATCTAGTAGGTTTTCGATGGTTTAAGCAGTTTTCGAGTGATTGACCTATTTAAACTGAAGCTATATTTTAAAATACCTTGACAATTTTAGCCTGCTATGCAACCTCTATCGTTGTCTTTATAACTTTATACTGACCAATGCATGCCTTTCTTTGTTTATATGTTTTTCTCTTTGTATTTCCGCCAATTGTTTATGGCAATGAACATATGTTTATATGCCAATAAACTTTTAACTTGAACACATGGAAATACACAGGGAGTACGATATTCACAGCTTGCATTGTGTATACCGAGATCGTCTGCTGACATTTTCACACATTGTATACTGGAAAAGTATTTGGGAGCCACGAGAAGACCGTGTTATAATGGAATCTGCGTAATATAGGATCGCATTATAATGGACAAGATTACAGGCAACAAATCATAAAATTTTAAATTGGGAATTAAAAGGGGACATTTTGTGCTAGAGTGAAGGATGACAAAATCTATATGTGTGTGGTTGGTTTATTGTCTGACCTTACGTATGACCATTTTTGAATTCTTGCTGGACGATATATTGTTGACTTTGTAAACAAAACACCACGCGATAAAGCAGAGCGTGGGCAAACGAAAAGATGAAACGGTGCAATCATATTGACAGGAAGATTTGTTAACTTACTCCAAAACAAAGAGTTAATAGAATATGCTGCCACTAAATCCAACTTCGCCTTGTCCAAACTGCTAAGCTGAAAGTAAATAAGAACGTTTAGTTAGTACAAATAAGTAGATCAAGTGGTTGTATTAAGTTGCTGTTCTTGAGAAAACTGGAAATGTTTACCCCACCCATTCTACTTTCATTTCGTCATAAGCGAGATAGTTTTAGTTGACAGGTGTTTTCGTCGTAATATCAGGACAACTTACTTGTGCATTTAGCTCTATTTGCGATACATTGAGAAGCGGTTCGAATTTACTCTCTATATCCGTAAGAGATTTATCGAGTAATGACAGTTTTCCACGTAATTCAACAGGTATTTCTTTCCCGATCCCGGCCATCTTTCCCATGTGTTGATGTTTAAGGTTACTCTAATTGCCGAATACTACCGAATACAAGAATAATTACCGAATACAACTTATAAAGTACCGAATACAAACAGTTCATTAAAAATAAAGCTCATATTCGGATTCAGAAGCGGGAATTACATTTAAAGTGTCTAAAATCATGCATTTAATGATATTCAAGATTAGTCTCCCTTCGTATTGCGGCTACTTCCCTTGCTTTGCGTTGGTGAGTGTATTCTTAAATTATTATCCTAGAGTCACCAGTTTCGACGCCCTTAAGCAATCAACAGACATTTGTCCACATCGAATTACTTTTTCTAGTAG
>ENA-OREC01002611-OREC01002611.1-marine-metagenome-genome-assembly--contig:-NODE-2611-length-10037-cov-13.424096_pt1 | contig 10037 bp, 5 predicted proteins | sample MGYA00248626_ERZ508543 | MGnify/ENA primary metagenome ERZ508543 (study PRJEB26211, sample SAMN05518279) | marine metagenome | isolation source: Puget Sound, Washington, USA | host: Bankia setacea...
TGATTAAGTTGTTAATTGCTTTATTAGAATAGAGAGCCAATTGAAGAATGTGTTATTCAAAATGTGTATTATCATTATAAGCCTCTAAGCTGAACAATTAACAATCGAAGTTATTATTTACGAAAGCTTATATAATCTTTATTGTGTCTTTTCTTATTGTTCTGTTGTTGATGAATTAATGCAACCAGAACTCAACAACAGAAAGTGTCAAGTCATCGTTCTGGAACACCTTGTTGCCATAGAAACAAAACTTGCTTGAACAAAAAAAGTTTTAGCCATTTTTTCTTTAGTTCGAAATTTATTTAAAAATCGATGCGAAACTGATGTATATGTTTTATTATTAATCAACACTTAATACAGTTTGGCATTAAGGGGGTCGATTTGAAAAAATATAGTAGCGTCATTATAATAGTGGCAACAATAAAAATAAAAATTCAACTCGATCGCTCTCACTTTTCTATTGCCTTTTTTCACACGTGATCAATCAAGCAGTCACTATTAAGATTTGTTCATTTCAATACATGTATGAACAAGGCGTTGTTATGCGTTTTAAAAACATTGCCTTTTCAAGTTTAACAGGCCAGGGTACAAATTGACGTAAAAAGCTTTTTTTTCCCTTCAAAAACACGAGATTGGCTTGATTTGGACTTGATTTAATGATGGAAAGATTGGGTCGGGGTGTAAAAGAGAGAGAGTACAGTATATTAACGTACTAGCCCCTGGGACATTTGCTTTAAAGTTTGATGTTTATTAAACCATGTTTTCATATTTGAGCGAGAGTGTTTTAACCCATGTCTAGCTACCTGTTTCAGAAATGAAAATTAACTGTTTAATTTATACACAATTATTATAGTTTGGGCATTTATACCGTAAAGTTGTTAACATTGGTGTTTTGTGTGGGGTGAATTTCCGTAAAGTTGTTAACATTGGTGTTTTGTGTGGGGTGTTTTTCTGTCTAGGTTTAGCTATAGTAGAAACACTCTTAGTGCAGCAAATGTGACTCCAATGAAATCAATATTGGTAGAGTTCCGCTATGAAGACCACTTGATGACAATTTAAGACCTCTTGGCTACGAAGACCACTTTGATTCATGAAATTATATCAAATGACTTGTCATGTAAGATCGAAAATACATTGTATACGATCAAAAAAAAATTGTTCATACAAGCGACTGCATTTTCAAATCCATTTGTTATATGTGAACGTACAGTCCATTCCTTCTCAAAATTGGCTTCATATACGCATACTGCATGTGGCACAATTTTATTAATTAATTTCAATAAAATGCGACTTGCTCAAATTTAGTCGATTCTACAGTATATTATGTATAATAACACAAGTAAAAATAATCATTAATTTAGATATTACAAGTACTGGTATTTGTATATTCAAGATCACAAAGTCCCAAAAAATATGGCAACACTAAAATCAACGATAATTGTTACTTCGCAAAATCCATTAACCGCTCATTGAAATCAACATGCGAAAATTTACTTGGTTTTACGGTACATGTGTTTGATGACAAAAGTGAAAGAGTCATAAAATCAGTGATTGTATATTTAAAATCGTTTTTCTCGGATCCGGGTGGATAATTTGTTTGATAAAACGTGTTTGTGTAAAGCTTCATGGATGAAATGTTGATCCTGTTTTGACGTATTTTTCGTGTATTCTGGTGTTCAGTCTCTGGATTAAGAAAGTACTGGAAAAACTTTTATTTCACGTCTCGTGTTGTATTCGTGTGCTAGAAGTCAGTTTCGTGTTGAGTTTGTGAGTGAAAAAGTTTTTAAGTTCCAGTGATTTTTTTTCGTGAGTCGATACGATCATATGGATTAACTATTAAATTCTGTTGATATTGATTTACATGTGATTGGATTTAATGACTATGATTAATCAGCAAAATTTTCTTTACTCATTTTTTCCCCGAAACGTTCATAAAATGCACTCCTGTAATTTAACCATCGAATTTCCTTTTACTAGATTATCTCTCAAAAAGTTGTTTCCTATTTAACCATTGATGTACGTTTCTCATTGAGTAACAGAATGTTCATTTACAATTGATTGAATGATTGTTTTATAACATTTATTTACTCAAATGTCTCCCAAAATATTTGTTATTACTATTTTAACATTAAGCGGTTCTCATTTAAAAAAAAATGGATTTTCATTTGTAATAGATTTAATGATCTTTCAATTATATATTAATTTAATTTTGTTTACCTCGCTTGTTGATTAATACATGTTGAAAACGATGGAATGCAGTGGTAAAGCTACTAAATTTAGCATTAATTAATACCTATACACAGTGTAAAAGGTAGTTTTAACGTACATGTGTATATGTGATCGGTAAAACTAAATTTACAAATGTTGAAAGCGACTGAATGTAGTGGTAACTTCACTCAATTAAGCCTTCATTAACTCATCATGTAAACAGAAGTTTAAATGTACATGCGATCGGTACAACTAAATGAACAAAATAATGCGACTGAATGCTACTGAATATAGCCAGTGCATGACAACATTATTACAGAAATTTAGCTTTAATTAATACATTAGGTAAGCAGAAGTTTGAACGTATCTGCAAGGACCGATACATGTAGGACTATATCAATTAACATATATACAAACTACAACATTATTACGTACAAACTACTGCTCACAAGTTTACACATTTTACAACAAACTTTTCACTTTTTACCATAGTTATGAGGGTATATGTAAGGTTTTTTGGTAGAAGCTTTGATTTTATCACTAGGTTAAATAACGAGCGCTATAACGATGTAAATGTATAATCAAATAGCTTGTAATTACACCAGCAGCTGCTAACATTTAAAATAAACATTGTCAAGTATAACCCACAAAAGGTGTAACGCAAAATGATGGTAACTTTATGAAATAAGAAGCCAGATAGGTTAGTTTTCTGTGCAGCCATCAACAAGGTGTTTTTGTATGTTTAAGGCAGTGACTTTTAAAACTACATTTGCAAGTCAGTTTTGTAAGTTGGTTTTCTTGTACGAATATCATTAAAATTTCACTATTTCACCACTACAATATAGGATTGGTTGTACCCTAGTAGCTGTAGCTTTATTATTTGTGTTCAACTTAACTATTAGTTACTATTTGTGTTCAACTTAACTATTGGTTACTATTTACTTTAAACTTAACTATTGGTTACTATTTGCTTTAACCTTAACTATTGGTTTATATTTGGTTTATGTTTGCTTTAACCATAACTATTGGTTTCTATTTGCTTTAAACTTAACTATTGGTTTCTATTTGCTTTAAACTTAACTATTGGTTTATATTTGTGTTAGACATAACTATTGGTTTCGATTTGCTTCTAAATGTAGAACAAGGATTATTTTGATGAAAACGCCCCCTTTGAACAAAATTATCATTATTTACAAATAGTGGCAATCTGAATTTTGTTGTTGATAAAAATTCTAGAAACTAAACCCATTTGTTTTCATCACAGTTAAAATATTTGTAGATTTATTTCTAGTTCATCACACTAACGAATATCATTGACTCCAATTCTACAGGCGAGAATGCAAAGTTGAAGAAGATTGAATCCCCAAAATCCATGATTAATGATTACAGAGTTTAAAATATGTGTTATGATCTCTGTTCACGCCCCTAGTATTCGATTAAGATTATCAATGCATGATGTCATGTTAGGGATGTCATGTTAAATGTATACATGATAACTTCTGTAAATCTGTTCATAAATTTTTGAATACAAATAAATGAAATTAGAAGTGAAATTATAATTGAAAGAATTGAATTGAAAGATGAAACATTCAAAACTAGAAAGCTATGTATGCAAATTCAAGTTGTTCTAAGAGCTTTCATGTATAGTGTAATGTACATGTGTCAATATCAAGAGGTGAATGCATAAAGGATCTATCTGCTTCTTTATTCAATAGCACTTAGAACTCTTTCGCTTTCACTCCTCGGCATGTATAGAAGCTTCACAAAATAAATTCAATGTGTTTAAAATTGTAAAGTCATCTATGGATATTTGTTTGGATATTTTTCATTGTTAAATTTACATGTGTTAAAAAGGAACCTTAAAATCGCTGTCCCTTTTTTCAATAAATTCCCTTAATTTTTAAGCACATTCTTGAACTTGTTTGATAAACGATTATTCGAAATGACAACTCGTGTAAGATGCCTTTATGTACAAGTTTCCCCAATTTTCCCAAATGTAGATTATTGTAGCCAGAACTTAATTAACTTTGGTCGAAAACCTCACTGTATCTTAAATCTAATGAATCCTGGCTTAAGACGTCAATCTGAAATATATCTACAAAACGCAGTACATATCTTAATTCACTTTTGAAACAACTTAACTTGCGCTCAAAACTGGCTGATATTTTGGTAAATGGGCAATCTTGTATATTTCTATATCGAAGGGTGGTTACATTTTCGGTATGTGATACTACATGGCTGTAACAAATTTGTATTTATCGCCTTTTAAAGCAAACGGTTGACTAGGCCTACAATATCCACACCGAAAAATACATTTCACTTTTCGCCAACATTTTATTGAACGTAAACGAGCAAGTTATGTGTGATTTTACATTTTACGACAAAAACATACAACTGTGTGGGAATGTCTGTGTTACGTGGGTAGCCTTCCACACAACACCGTAATAATCTAGGGGTGGGAGCGAAAGGGTTCTAAGTGCTATTGAATTAAAGATCAGATACAACATTTTCCCATTCACTGTTTGCAAATAATTATCGGAAAGGAAAAAGGGTTACATGTATAAGCAGATAGAATCATTTCCCATTTACTCATTGCGATGTTAAACTATTTCAAAACAATTGCCAGTCTCCCTCTCCTTGTTTTGCTTGATGCTTGCAGTGTTGTACTGAATTAATTTGTTAACAGTAGCTTTGTAAGTTAACAACCAGTTAAAACAGATTATGATAACCCATTGTAACCAAAACATAATAGTTTTATTATATAGAGCTAGGCGGTCAAATGCCACAGTATTTCATCAAACATTCGGTAAAAAGCAACCAGTTGTAAGCAAAAGCTTTTTTTATTTGGAGCAGAACCAATCATAATTGTGGCCCCGTTTATTATTTAAGGGCAATCTTGTTGAGCTGGTCTTTTTATCTTGTTCTTTAACAATTGAGCTGGGTTTTTTTATCTTGTTCTTTAACTATTGAGCTGGTCTTTTTTATCTTGTTCTTTAACAATTGAGCTGGTTCCCTTATGTTTAGTACTCAACGTTGAAAAGGGAAATTACTGGCTTTGTCCCAAAAATTAAGATAGGACAAAATGTAATGGTTAAAATCTTGGATAGAAATTCTTCAAAGACATTGGCGGCTGTGGCAGGGATGAAAAACGAATGATCATGCAAAACCAACAAAAGTGAAACGCTAAAAAAGTGATATCTTTAAATAGTGAAGACTTAAATGTGTACTTTAAATTAAGTTGCTAAAAAAGATCGTTTGGAGTACAGCAACATTTCCTTTCATCATGTAATTTTGTCATAAAGCAGCCCACACAAACCAAAACCATCTTACAAAATCTTTATTTTATTAAGTATTTAAATTTATCGCCCTTCACTGGACCGTGGCATATGACATTGCCATTTATGTTCAAACAATCGTCAAAATCTGAGAAAACATATGAAAATTATGTGTGAAAATATGAGTGTAAATGGGAGGGAGTGAGAGAGTTGGCGATAGTTTAACATTTCTAAAGGTTTGAGATCAAATAAAACCTGTTTTTGAGACTGATTATATACCATGCAACATAAATTTTCTTACACTGGTACGCCTATTAGATTTTGTAATATTGATGTACAATTTGGTATATATGAATTGAATGTAATAATAGCAGGTTATGGACCATGCAACATATTTTTTTCTAACACTAGTACGCCTTTTAGATTGTGTGATATTAATGTAGTATTGATGTAAAAAGAATAAGTATAAAACGAATGTAAGAATAGAATTTATAAAGTAGGAGTTTTAATCAGTGTAATATATTTGTTTGTCAAATCAAAATTTCATAAGTTATATAGGCATCATGTTTTTTACAGATTTTTTTAAAATTATATAACCATTAGATTTTTAAGTCATTAAATATGAAAACATTACTACATGGGTGTAGGATCTTGTTGGGATTTAATGTGGATTTTATTGTCTGTTTGATTTCATATTGCCCCCAGTTTAGAAAAAAAACTTTTGTAGTGATTTAACATAAAAGGCAATAGCAAGTCCTGTTTTTGATGCACTTATAGGTTTGAAGTACATTTACAGGTTCTGCCACCATCACCGTTGTCATAACTTAATTTATATCTCGATAAAGTTGACATCTTTAAAAGTTTTGAAGGTCACAAGGTCTGAAAGTGCTATTGAATAAATGGTAAGGGCAAGCGAAAGAATAAAGAAGCCTCTCTCATTCACCCCTCCATGTCATTATCATCAAGACATTTTAATCTCGAGGAGTGAAAGCAAAAGGGTTCTAAGTGCTATTGAAATACAGAAACAACTACAACCGTCTTTACACTCATCCCTCGATGTACGTGTTCTTGGAAGAGGTTGTTACTTTAATTTCCCTGAAAACCTGCTACAAGTGCGTGTGTTAATGAAATTACTGCAAAATAACGATACACCATTACAATACGATGTCATCATCACTCCTGGAGACCTGTTTGACAATCGAATCCAACAAAAAAAATCCGTCTATTGTTGAAACTTTTTCTGATCGACACTGGTAACTGTTACATTGAGATATGTGACACTAGAATCAAAAAGAATTTTCTCGATCCATTGTTGAATTTCTTTGTTTTAATCACCGCTGGTTACTGTAACGTTGGTTGTTCTTCATTGCTTGTACTGTATTGCCTGTCCTTCGATCCTTCTTTGCATGTACTTCATTACCTGTACTTCATTAAACATCATTCATTGCTTGTTCTTAAATCATTCTTTGCTGTTAATCATGGTCTATCCTTCATTGTTTGTCCTTCATTACTTGTCCTTCAATTCTACATTGCCTGTCCATCATGTTTTGTCCTTCGTTAGTTCAATTGTCTTTCATTGTATGACTAGAGAGCATGTTGCATTATATGTTGCACTGTGTCATCGAGCAAATTAAGTTCCCTTGTCTGGTGTAGCGCAGTGGTTCTGCATTCTCTTGTCTACCGTACTACATTTACTTTGATCTTTGCGTCATTATTTGAGTGGAGTTTTCTCGTTTAACGTCTGGAAGCAATGTTGCATGTTTGGATTTTGAACATGACTCATGCATTGAACATCCTCACTTTCTGTCAGTTGTGTCTCCCAGATTTTTGTATGTTTGCTTTTAGCCATGCACTATTTTACAATGACTTTTAAAAGCAGCGATCTCCAATAATAGGCCAAAGGAAATGTTGTAAGTCTGTTTCATGTCCCCCCCCTATCTTTTTGAGTTTGTCATTCAGCTTTCACTTTTTGGTTGTCCATATTTCAATGGCTTTATGAAGCAGCAATCTCCAATAATAGGCCAACGGAAATGTTGTATGTTTGTTTCATGTCCCCCCCCTCTATCTTTTTGAGTTTGTCATTCAGCTTTCACCTTTTGGTTGTCCATATTTCAATGGCTTTATGAAGCAGCAATCTCAAATAATAGGCCATTGGTAATGTTGTATCTTAGTTTCATGTCCCCTTCTGTTTTTTTACTAATCATTGAGGTTTTACTTTCTTGTTGTCTATAGGTAAATGGTTTTAAAAGCAAAAAGAGTATAATGCTGTATTGATGTTTCACTTCCCTTCTTTTTCACCTAAGTTGCAGCTTTATTCTCTGCATTGCAATGACTTTTCAAAACAACCACATCACGACAACCTTAACTACACCTTTGTGTGGCCTTAAGTGAACACTGTTCACTTTCTGCAGTCTAACATCACTCTTACAAGATCCTAGAACTCACTAATGAATCAGATGTAAGGTCTTTATAATATTCTAATCAGAGAATGGTTGATATGTTACAGTGTCATGCAAAAGTACTGTTGTGAATTGATCTTATGTTTACTGTTTGTGTAGCTGTATTTGATTCTGTTGTTGCTGCTGAGCTAGTTCTTGAAGGGTCACCTAAAAATTTAAGGGACCACAATTTGCCAAAAAAGGGGAAATCATTGTCTCTTGCATATTCTAGACCTGCAGTTTTAATTGAAGAGTCATTTTTCTAACTGTAGAGCCTTTTGTTTCTAATGATATGGTGCTTGGGTTTTTTAAGGGTCATCAGCAAAATTTCTAGCAAGTTTAGGGGGCTAAAAGGGGCAAATTAATGTCTCTTTTATATTCAGGACCTGCAGTTTTAAGTTAAACAGTCATTTCTACTTTAAGAGGCTTTTTTCTGTTGTTGATGCTGTTGTTGTTGTTCTTTGAGTGTTTGTCGCACATTTCTAGAATATATTAAGGGTGCTAAAAAGGCAAATCAACCTGTCTTGTATATTCTAGACCCTCAGTGTTAATCGAACAGTTATTTCTACATGGAGAGCATTTTTCTGTTTGTTGGTTGTTTCTGTTCTAGGTCCTTTAAGGGTTTATCCACAACATTCCAGCGTGTTAAATAGGGGCTGCTGAAAGGGGCCCAATCAACCTCTCTTGTATATATATTCTAGACAGTTTTATTTTGATCATACCTTCACAATTCTTCCATTGGCATGGCAATGAGTCAGAGGGTGAAAATCTAATGTTATAAAATGGAAGGTGGTAGGCTATAGAATTATCCATTTTCTCCCACCGATTTAGTGACTACACATTGCACATTCAGGATGACTTCTCTGCAATTTCAATTTCCATTGCTGCGCGAGATGAATCTGCAAAGTAAACAAAATCACTCTCTGCATCAATAACCCAAGTATATATTGTTCATCTATTATTTAGAATATTCGTATGTTACAAGTGGTACATTGAAATGTATACAATATAATAAGTTACCGACCAGTGCATCCAGGCGATATATTATATACACCATTGTCAATTGTTGGAATATTGTGAAAGCATTTTGCATTTCTGGATACATGATATCAGCTTCATATCAAGAGATAAATGCAAAAAGGTTCTATCTGCTTCAGTATTCAATAACACTTAGAACTCTCCTGCTTTCATCAACTGCATATGGAGGGGTTAATGCAAAAAGGTTCTATCTGCATAATTATTCAATAACACTTACAACTCTCTTGCTTTCATCAACTGCATATGGATGGGTAAATGCAAAAAGGTTCTATCTTCTTCATTATTCAAAAGCCACATAGAACTTATTGGATTTCATCGAATGCAAATCAGGGTGAATGCAAAATGGTTCTATCTTCATAATTCAAAAGCACACACTTATAAAGTACAATTTGTTTGTATCGGTTCGAAGTTTCATCTGTTGTCTCCTGTATCTCAAAACCAATTCTCGGGCCAATGTGATTTAAAGGGCCCTCCATTGCATACACAATTTCTGCTTCCATGTGGGACCAATATCTGTCATAGCTGGCATGAAAATTACTGTATATTGGTATAAGTATCTTAAGTATTGAGTCCTAGGTCTCACCAAATAAAGTCGATGCATAACTGGTCTATCTTGAAATCTCTTAGGTAACCCACAATGTCTTTGCACTCTCTTGTCATATATTTAGAGAACTTACCGAAAAATTTATTTAGTGCCTATGTATTTCGTGTCAATTTAAGTTCGTGTTCACTTGCGGTAATTTAAAGATGATTCAGAACTGATTTATATGGATCAGTCATTCAATTCAATTCAATGCATTCTTTCTGTTATCTACATAGAGCCTTTTTTGTACCAAACTTGTGAAACATTGGCAAACATCCTTACCTTCCTCACAAACTACTTAATTCAGAAATAGTAGATTTACACAACAAACAATTCCATTACCATGGTTTTGCACGCTACAAACAAAGTCACTATGGAGAGTGCACCCAGGTCATTTAGTTACCATGGTTTATTGCATACTACCTATCTACCATGGTTTATTGCACACTACCTATCTACCATGGTTTATTGCACACTACCTATCTACCATGGTTT
>ENA-OREC01002612-OREC01002612.1-marine-metagenome-genome-assembly--contig:-NODE-2612-length-10036-cov-14.973491_pt1 | contig 10036 bp, 5 predicted proteins | sample MGYA00248626_ERZ508543 | MGnify/ENA primary metagenome ERZ508543 (study PRJEB26211, sample SAMN05518279) | marine metagenome | isolation source: Puget Sound, Washington, USA | host: Bankia setacea...
AACAAAGACCACATGATAACAAATACCACATTATAACAAATACCACATGATAACAAAGATCTCCTGATAACAAATATCTCCTGATAACAAATACCACATGATAACAAAGACAACATGATAACAAACACCACATTATAACAAATACCACATGATAACAAAGATCTCCTGATAACAAAGATCTTCTGATAACAAAGTCCATGTGATAACAAAGACAACATGATATCATAGATTACATGATAGCAAAGACAACATGATAACAAATACCACATGATAACAAAAACCACATGATAACAAGGACCACAGGATAACAAAAATCACATGATAACAAAGACAACAGGATAACAAAAACCACATGATAACAAAAACCACATGATAACAAATACCATATGATAACAAAGACCACATGATAACAAATACCACATGATAACAAATACCACATTATAACAAATACCACATGATAACAAAGATCTCCTGATAACAAATATCTCATGATAACAAATACCACATGATAACAAAGACAACAGGATAACAAATACCACATGATAACAAAATCCACATGATAACAAAGACAACATGATAACAAAAATCACATGATAACAAAAATCACATGATACAAAGACAACAGGATAACAAATACCACATGATAACAAATACCACATGATAACAAAGACAACAGGATAACAAAGACCACATGATAACACATACCACATTATAACAAATACCACATGATAACAAAGATCTCCTGATAACAAAGATCTCCTGATAACAAAGTCCATGTGATAACAAAGACAACATGATATCATAGATTACATGATAGCAAAGATCAGCCTTAAACAAAGGACACCCGTTAACAAACAAAGACTACCTGATTACAAAGACCACACGATAACAAATATTGATGATAACAATGTCCATCTTATAACAAAGACCATTTTAATGTTGTTTTGTCCGTTGGTAGTCTGTGATTACAGGTTTTGGCTGCATTAACACTTTGTACCGACATGAAGAAATATTCTATTCACTGATACAAAATGAAATGTAAATATGGTTCACTGAATCTGGATTTGCCTTGTAAGTGAACACATTAATTTGAGTCTGATGGTTGTGTTTGTTTACGTTTTTACATTTCTTACACATCGCCGTACATCCCTTGAAAGCATATGTTCAAATTCGACTTATTCTTGGGTGATCGCTACTCTCATTAGGCTAGGACATTAACCATTAAATCGATCGTTTGCAAAGTTTAAAAGATTCGCACGATATAAGCACTCATTTAAGGTGTACCGTTCGTTAACATATCTCAAATATGTTCTCGCTATGTCAGCAACTCTGGCATTGTCTCGAACCAACTATTAAACTCGTATCATTTTGCTTTTTCTCCGTATCTTTGTTTACACATTGATTGGCTCGTGGAAAGTGGCGGAAGCACACGGTAGTAAGCGACCATTTATGAACTAAGTACCTTAAGCATATGTGTTACCTTTACTGTTATCCTTCTACATCCTTACTAAAGCTGTCTTTAAGGTAAAGATGTACATAAAACTAGGGTGACGATACAATCTTTACATTTAGTAAATATAATGCGAATAGTAACTGCTTGAACACCTAGTTAATAGACAGGACAGGCACTGATGCATTTCGGTCGACAAAACGTTAAACCGTTAGTGCAGAAAAGTCGTTAGAATAATTAAATTACAAACTAACTATATGACTAGAGACTGATGTATACAACCGTGTTAAGATTGACAGATGATATGTGACATTATATTTATTTAGAATAAGTGCTGTTAGTAAGTGGGGTTATTCTGGTGAATGTGTTACTGTTGTTGTTTTTTGTTGTTGTTTTGTTTATTTGCCTTTGTTGTTGTTGTTGTTGTTGTTGACGACGGCGACGACGACGATGACGATGATGATTGTAAAATAACCGCTCGAATGCATAGATACACATACTGTTACACTGTTACACATTGCCTCTCTGTTCAAATTTTTTAAAAAAATCGAGACAAATATTATCTTAGAACCTGTGCCATATTCATAGCGAACCCCACACAACGATCTAAGTACTAATGACATGATGTGTACTTTATGAAGACCTCCTAGCAGACACAAAAAGACACATTATTCGTATAGGTGGTCATTTTCTGGTGTTGCGATATCACATTACTTACTTCAAGATGCTGTAAAGTTTCACGATTAAGACCGCTTGGGTTTAAGACCGGTCCGCTATTACGACCACACGTTCAGTCCGAAGCATTGTAACTTGACCTCGTTAGTAATACCGGTTCGGTATTAAGACCGCTTGTCAGTTGCGAGGGTTGTCTTGTTAGCGGAACTTCTTGGATATATACATTCTGAGTGATAGCACCAGTAGGTTTATATAACTTGTAATTATGTGTGTTTGCTTGAAGTGCTGTATATGTGTACTTAATGCATTAAACCTTTGTATGTATTGTATTGTATTGTATATATCTTCTGTGGCTCAAGCACGTCAGAGCACGCATTCAGTGCAGTTAGTTTGCAAATCAGCACAGGTAGCAATGTCTAAGTAGCAACTTGCAATGCATGTATCGATTAATTGAATCTAGAAAACCGTGCAATTTACTTAAAATAATCAAATATTTATCAACAGAACTGCTAGACAAGTTTAGTTTAGTCGAGTCGTTGTATCTTGCAGAATTGTTAAGTGACTTGTTTTTAGCTGATCTGAGCAATGGAGTAAGTTATATGTAGAACAATTTCCTTGACGAACTATAACCTTACAAGACGTTTTACGATACGGATTTCAGATCTGTCAAACTACATTGTTTCATGTTAAAGGTTCGATAGTGCATTGTAATCTTTAAAACATAACACTTTTTTATTTCGAAATAGTTTTAAGAATTGCATGTAAGGATAAGCATCGTTATTGGCTGTGAAATACATGTATAATGCTCCTATATGTAAGTATGTGTAGATGCCAGGGGATTGTCGACACCCTAGTGTACACATGTTGTAGATTAGATTTTAAAAAACGGGGTTTATTTAAAAAGAAAATATTTGCTAAGAAAATATATACAATTATATCCTCTTTGATTCAACTGAAGTAATGTGTTTAGCCGGGATCGTTACTTTCTTCATACTTGTATAAAGGGAAAATACCATGCCTACAGGATTTGATCTGCACGAATGGTTGGACGCTCGTTGGCCAGATTAGTGACCTCCAGATATACCGCACAACTCTGGATGGCGTAGGGGTGTTCAGTATACCGGTAGTTCGCTATACATAACAGTAACTGTACTGACACAGACGAAACCAAACCTCCGTATTTATAGTATATAACTCTGCTACGTCGAATTCAAGTTTTTACAAAAAGGCTTTGAATATTCTGCACTGTTTGTTAGAATTCTGACATATGTTTTCAATTGAACAAACCAAGGTAGAAGCTCACGATGCTATGGTAGATCGCTGTTCAAACATACCTGGATGGTTCAGATGTTTAAGAAAATAGTCATCAGATAAACACGACTGTAAAAGACCAGTTTATTAAGATTCCGCCAGAAGTAAGACCAAGTGTATACAAACTTTAATGCCTCCTGTTTAGGCAATGTTATTTTTAAGACCATAACAAAACCAATATAAGTTTTCATACTGCATGCACAATAAAGACCAGATAAATGCTAAAACGCACTTAATAATCTCCTCAACTTTAAACAGCGGATAAAAGGACCACGTATGCGTTAATACTGCATTCATAACACCTCATCAATGGTAATACTAAATACTAAATACTAAATACTAAATACTAAATCAAAAGTCCCACTTAAGTACTACAAGAACAGATCTTTATCAATGTAACCTGTACATAAATAAGACAACTCAACTTCAATACCGAATAAAAAGACCCCCTTATTTCAAGACTGAGTATCGCGAACGCTTTAATTTAAGACTTTACAAAAATGATCAGATCAATTTTAATTCTTCACAAATATCCGTCATCTGTTATACGACTGCATATAATGATCACCTTCAAGAGAAATACCATCTTCGTCTTGTTATAACATTACATACCATATCAGCTCATTGTCAATACTATATCAATGTGTATATAGCCAGACGCCAACTAATTATAAAATAAAACAAGATTTGGAAATAGCACATTCACGCCAAGAAATAGTTTGAGAGTAACTGGATCCATAAACTACCCTACATCCGTTATTTCTGCTAATATGCTATACTATTAGACGATCACGTGTCACAGCTTTATAGATAATAGATCGACTACCAACACTGGTCTGTTCACACTGCCAGGGCCATTAAATCTAGCATACAGATAAGAAGTCTTGAGATAAATAGGTTAAGGAATTATCAAAATCTCTCATAACTGCGGGATTTATGTTTATTTTAACCTTGACTCGGGTGTTAAAGACAGATTTGAATACGAAAATTATCTAGATATTGTTCCTTTTGATTTAAGATATTTTTTTACTAAGACTTAGAGTTTCATTGCATTCATTAAGAAAACAGGACGTTATGGAAATGATAGGTTACTGTGATTTAAATGATATTGATGGCGAATTGCATCTTTTATTAAAATGTCCTTGTTTAAATGATTTAAGACAAACTTTTATTCCAAGATAGTATCATAACAGAATTAGTATGTTTAAACTTATAGAATTGTTAAAGTCAGAAAATAGAATTGTTCTAAGTAAACTTTGTAAATTGATAAAACTTGTATTTAACCATAGGAATTCATTAATTAGCCGTTAGGATAGCAGAAAGTTAAATATATTTGCAGTTCACTCTCTGTTTTGTGATGTTGTTATATAAGTATGTATTGTATATATATATAGTGGGTATTTATTGTCAGTGTATATAGTGTGACCTTGTGTTTATATGTTGTTTGTTGTGTGTTGCTTCGCGATGTACAAATATTAGTACAAACCGTTTCTGTTCTGTTCTGTTCTGTTAAAAAAGCTGCGACCTGTCGTGGATATCGAATACAACTAATTTATTAGTATCATACTATACTGAACATGACAAAATTAAATATATTAAATACAAGCATACATATATACAGTTTTGATGTACATTTAAGATCGTGTGATCACATGTACAGCATTTGTGGTGAGTGCAGATTGTCTTATATAAAATTGTTGTTTGGAATTATTTGGTTGGGATAATTGGTAATCCTATATTTAATAGCAGTAGTATAGTTCGCGTACTGTAACGTAGTCGCAAAACTCCACAGAAACCAACAAGAAATTCATTGCTGATTGAAATATTGAATAATAGTATAGTTGTAATGCATAAACTTACAAAGGGACCGACCAATGAACCAATTGTCTGATGTTTGGAGTATAATAGATGGGTACATCTGTAGGTAATCTGCTGAGACGTTATGTCCAAATTAACAGATGAGAACAAAACACGATTAACTCACATACCTTACCCAATATATAGACCATTCTCGCTTCAACTTAAACAGGTATTTATCAAAGGTTGAGCTTCTGGCTCCATAAATTGACCCGTAATGAAACAATCATCAGCGACCGTCAACTCCACGCCTATATCACGCCAAGAGCTAAGCTAAACAGTACCAGAGGCTACCTAAGAACAAATAGTAACACTCAAATACAAACTAATGTAGGAGAAATAACATTCAAGCATTGTTCACACCGTTTCTGCATCAGTCATGTGTCTAAGATCTTATACCGTTTACAATTCAATCTACTCGTTGAATACTAGGCACATGTGAGTGGTTTATGGGTGGTTCGGGTAATTTAATTAGTATTCTGGTCAGTCTGGCATGCATGGAAGAGCTGGATTAGATTTATCTCCAGCTTTCTGGTGTGCTAGTGTCTATGTGTAACACGTTTAAACGGGTCTTACTCTGTAATGTTCAAAATACTCATCAATCGCCGCCTCCACCACCACTATAACAACCAACCTCCATCATCATTGTCATTCTCACCATCGTCGTCATTGTCATCGTCATCATCGTCGTCGTCATCGTCGTCGTTATTACCATCATAGTCATCACATACACCACCATCATCATCAACATTATCATCAAAACCATCAGTAACACCATTTGCATAATACCGTTTATGTTTAGAATCCTATTTCTTGTTCCCTAGCATATTTTCTACAAACTTCGAGTTTCCAAACAGGCCTCGTACATTAACATATCTAACTCACCTTTGCTCTTGTGTTGAGGAAATATTTTCGCATGAAGATTCGATAAAATATGCTGCTCGTTGGAAACCTTTTTTTTTTATAACTGGTCTTCTATTTATGATCTATTTCCTTTCATTTATGAATTATGTGGATTTGTTGTGTTTTGCTCCCGGCCTTGTGGCAATTAACTCCTTTGAAACACACTCAGAACTCAGAACCAATTAAAGCTAAAGGTGTTCCGACCACGTATAGTTGTGAGTACGATTTAACTACTTTCAGTAGAGTTATATACGTTATCGAAGAATATTTCGTTATTTATAGAACACCTTAACAATAAATAGAAATGTTTAGTCAATAACAATAACGTAGCGTTCAATTAAAAATGTAAGGTCGTTACGTTCGGAGATTTCCGTTTGTTTACGCCGTCCAATCAAAAGGTGTATATTTGTTTCGCTAATGTTTCGTTCGTTGTAATTTGATTTTGATTCAATAACTAGTACTTACGAACTTATCCGAGTTCTAGAAACAGCAAGACTATGGCATCAGAATCATACTTGCTGACTAATAAGTAGAACGCTAAATGTAAACGCACTTCTTTCAAAACAAATAAATAATCCTAGATATACTAACTATCTCTTTGTAGAACAGTATGTTAAGCTTTGTGTGTGGTATTCAAGTAACATCTTGTATGCGCAATGATGTACCATATTTTAAAATTGTTTTTTTCTCTCGCAGTATATCAATGAAAACTATCACATGAACACAAACAAGCGAACTCATTTGAACAGATACATTCTCAGACAGAATTAAGGTACGTCAACGAATATGAGGCTACTGAGAGATAACGGTTTAGACTTAAATGAGTAATGTATGAAAAGTTAAACCTTAGATAGCTCGCTAATTGACTGACACATTGTTACCTACGTTCAACAAAGAAATGAAGAAGAGGAAAAAACTAAAAACACCTAAAAATATATCGGTATTTTCGGCGTTATTTATGAAGGCGTTTTCCGAATAGTTTTGAGTTTTTTTATGAGCTTAGTGTTAGGTCTAACCCCACAACACCCCCACCCCACCACCTCTCTCTCTCTCTCTCTCGCTCTTTCTCTCCACCAAAAGAGATCAGAAACAAAATGACAGAATGAAATGGAAGCAAAAAAAACCATCAACTAAACTATCCTAAGAACACTTTAATCAGGAGAACGAACAATCAAAAGACTTCAGGAGGTACGTTAGAAATGCACATTCAGACGTTTACAATAATTAATCACTCAACAATAGTAAGGTAACCCGTCATTTTTGTTTCTCTATCATTTTCTAGGCTCATTGTTTTCTTCTTGTTGATTTTTTTCCAAAATCTCGTTAATGCTGTCAATTAGAAATTCTGAACAATTGCAGCGAGGCTGTTTTCCATATGTTATAGGAAGGTATAGTTACACGGAATATATAACGATTGTTTTCAAGGGCAACTATCTACCTAAAAGAATATGAAAGGGTTTATTTAGGGAGATACCTGCGGTGTACACCTTTTCTTTGTTTATTGTTTATTTCAAATGAACTGTCCTTTAAGTCCACAACAATACACGGTCGTTCCAAGATGTTAATCTTAATAATTGGTAAGAGGACAAGGTTTATCTTTTTGAATATAAAAAGTGTACTAAACAGTCGCGAGTTAATATAAACAATCGGTAAGCGGACAAGGTTTATCTTATGGAATATACACGGTGTACTGAAAAGCCGCGAGTTAATATAAACAATCGGTAAGGGGACAAGGTTTATCTTATGGAATATACACGGTGTACTGAACAGCCGCGAGTTAATATAAACAATCGGTAAGGGGACAAGGTTTATCTTTTTGAATATAAAAAGTGTACTAAACAGTCGCGAGTTAATATAAACAATCGGTAAGCGGACAAGATTTATCTTATGGAATATACAGAGTATACTGAACAGCCGCGAGTTAATATAAACAATCGGTAAGCGGACAAGGTTTATCTTATGGAATATACACGGTGTACTGAACAGTCGCGAGTTAATATAAACAATCGGTAAGGGGGCAAGGTTTATCTTATGGAATATACAGAATGTACTGAACAGTCGCGAGTTAATATAAACAATCGGTAAGCGGACAAGGTTTATCTTATGGAATTTACACGGTGTACTGAACAGTCGCGAGTTAATATAAACAATCGGTAAGGGGACAAGGTTTATCTTATGGAATACACACATTGTACTGAACAGTCGCGAGTTAATATAAACAATCGGTAAGGGGGCAAGGTTTATCTTATGGAATATACAGTGTACTGAACAGTCGCGAGTTAATATAAACAATCAGTAAGCGGACACGGTTTATCTTATGGAATATACACAGTGTACTGAACAGTCGCGAGTTAATATAAACAATCGGTAAGCGGACAAGATTTATCTTATGGAATATACACAGTGTACTGAACAGTCGCGAGTTAACATAAACAATCGGTAAGCGGACAAGGTTTATCTTATGGAATACACACAGTGTACTGAACAGTCGCGAGTTAATATAAACAATCGGTAAGGGGGCAAGGTTTATCTTTTTGAATATAAAAAGTGTACTAAACAGCCGCGAGTTATTATAAACAATCGGTAAGGGGACAATGTTTATCTTTTTGTATATACAGTGTGTACTGAACAGCCGCGTGTTAATATAAACAATCGGTAAGGGGACAAGGTTTACCTTTTTGAATATAAAACGTGTACTAAACAGCCGCGAGATAATATAAGTAACCGGTAAGAGAACAATGTTTATCTTATGGAATATACACGGTGTACTAAACAGCCGCGAGTTAATATAAGTAGCCGGTAAGAGAACAAGGTTTATCTTATGAAAACTTTTATACTAAGCTACCGCGAGTTCGTAAAGTTTAACATTACGTATAATAGAGTTTATCTTTGGTCTTAGTACAAGGAGTATCTAATGTTCTATATGGTGTTTATGCAACGTGAAATATTGGCACCTACGGTAATTTAATACCTTTACTCTGTCATTGTACGCAGATTATCGCCAAGGTTAACTAGCGGGAAGTGATTATAACATTTACCTGAGTGCACATATTTCTGCTCAATGTCATTACGCAATACTGAACTCTGATTATGTTCATAGCAATGTCATAAACATGCCACCTAATTGCATTTGAGTGCACACATCGTACATTACACACGTAGTATCATTGAATATAATGAGATACAATGCATGCTAATAAAGGAGGCCTCGTTAAAATAGCACCACCAAATTTACCTGCATTAGCAATCAAGTAAGAGGTAAATAACTGAACAAGTTAAAGCGTTTTTCATCTCGTACACGTGTATTGTGTTAGGTTACCGCAGTAATAAAGCATAGTGCCAAATGTTATGTCATGATCATCATTGACGTTTGAAGAATCGCATGTGAAGAAATAATTGTCTGCTTCAAATATGTCCAGTGTTTTAGTCTGCATCTATGTTCACTTATATATTAACCGTGAACCTGATGTTAAAGTTAATGTTACTGGTTAATTATGATTTCCTTCATTTATGCATGTTCTCAGTTGTTAATGTGATCCCAGTCACCTTCTCATCCAACCCAGTCAGTGGGACCACTTGAAGTATCCTTCTCACCCAACCCACTCAGTGGGACCACTTGAAGTATCCTTCTCATCCAACCCAGTCAGTGGGACCACTTGAAGTCTCCTTCTCATCCAACCCAGTCAGTGGGACCACTTGAAATATCCTTCTCATCCAACCCAGTCAGTGGGACCACTTGAAGTATCCTTCTCATCCAACCCAATCAGTGGGACCACTTGAAGTATCCTTCTCATCCAACCCAGTCAGTGGGACCACTTGAAGTCTCCTTCTCATCCAACC
>ENA-OREC01002613-OREC01002613.1-marine-metagenome-genome-assembly--contig:-NODE-2613-length-10035-cov-12.162181_pt1 | contig 10035 bp, 5 predicted proteins | sample MGYA00248626_ERZ508543 | MGnify/ENA primary metagenome ERZ508543 (study PRJEB26211, sample SAMN05518279) | marine metagenome | isolation source: Puget Sound, Washington, USA | host: Bankia setacea...
ATATATGAGATTGACAATCAATTAAGGAAACATGCAGTTCTTATAGTTAGATTTGAAATATATGAGATTGACAATCAATTAAGGAAACATGCAGTTCTTATAGTTAGACGAATCTTCCACTGGTCATGAGCATGCCTGGTTAGAGTTTCTGCCAATTGATTCTGAATGTTTTAACCCTAATGTATTCCATCTTGAGCTGTGAATCGAGGTGTTAAATTATTCTTTTAACAGAGACTTTTTTCCTAAACAGACATAAGAGGTTAACTTTCCTGGATGTTTTGTCGTATAACCCACGTCTTATTAGAATTCCCTTGGCTCTCACTTGTAGGGGAAACGTGTTGCACTGTACGGTGACATGGCCACATCTTTACTGTCTGTGATCATCCCTCGGTTACAAAAGCTGACACGATATTTTTTCGAAGATATTTCTTTCCCTTTTGTACAAACGTTATTTTCGTGATTTTTTCCTTTATGCTTTCTCCCCTGCGGCAACAGAAAACAGGTTTTCATATGACATGTATGGAACCAATTGAATCCTATTTCACCATTTACTTTTATACATAATTGCTTCAATAAATTCAAATGGACCCGTAATTGGCGTCGTAAAAATAAATTCAGCAGCAGAATTGGCTCAATTACGCTGCTAAAGTTTTGTCTCATGACTGACAGCAGGCGAACTTCTGGAAATTATTAATTGGTATATTTGATCAAACAGACTCCATAATCGAGTTTCCATCGCGACGGTTCAGACATAAAATACATAGATGTCTCTCACTTCAAACAGAGCACGAAATTCAGTTTAAAAAATAACGGCAGTAGCACCAGTATAGGACACATAATATTGGCACTAAAATACACGCTTTTTATTGCAGAATGTTTAAAAGTCCTTGATTTTTACTACATAGTCTTTATTATACTATTAATATTACTACAATAACAATAATGGAGGAGGGTACGGCTTGATTCTCGTAACTTCTCATTGATTTCCTCCTAATCTGAATATTTTGCGTAAAAAAAAGATACGGACATGACTAACGGGGAGGGTTTCCATGGTTACTTGGGTAAGCATGCACTGTACGTACAACTTGTTTACAATCCAAACTACTTGTAAGCAACAATTACGGCTACAGAATTGCATAAAAATACAAGTAGATATGTTACTGAAATCAGAAATATCTTTGTGTCAGAAGTATGTAATGAGTGGTAGAAGCATTCTTTCAAAACATAATTGTTGCTTGTCATTGTATGTGGCTTTTAGGAAGTTTTTGAATCATATAACTATAATCTCAGAAGCCTGCAGAAGCCCAAAGCCTGACGACATCTCTCTGGCTGAAATTACAAAACTCAAACCTCAGTACAAAGCCCTTCACCTTGGCACAATGTAACAAGAATTCACTCACTCAAGTTAATAGCGGATGACTGTAATGTATCTTTCATAGTCTATTTGTATTCAGAAATAATAAATTTATCAGAGCCAGGAAGCAGTTTTGTCAATCTCAGGGTATAATTAATGGCCATAATTTCTAGCCTTGATAAAAATCCCTCTCGTTCAGCTGTATCTGTTATTGTTTTATAGATACATTCTTCGTTATGGATACATTTCTGGGGCAGAACGGGTTTCTCATTTTTTTTATATCATCAAGCCCTGGTTTGTGTATCTGGAACTGTATTGGTTCTATGGATTGTACTTAGGTTTGCATTTCGTTGGGACATCTTGAAAACCAATGCAGGTAATCATAAATAAGTGCTAAGAAAGACTGTTTTGCAGACAATTTGGGGGCCAATCATTGGTATTAAATATCGTTTTGTCAGACCAAAGTCATTTTTTACTCGTGGAAAATGATAAACTTTGATTGTCTTATTAAAGCTACGCCCCTGTCTGGTATCTATAATTGCCTATACACAGTGCAGGGGTGGAGGAGCTATGTTTCATTAAGGGGGTTGGGGGGTGGCGGGAGTTCCGAGAGACTAGATAAAAAATTTCTACAAGGAGAGGAATTATATTGATTTAATGTCAAAAAGTATGAGTTTTCCGAGAATTTTAGATGGTAACCCCTCAGTCTGCTAGTGAGATACAGTGCTTAATAGACCATACTGCTAATCGAAGCATGCAAAATCAGAGGAAGCATTGTGGAAAACTAGATAACTAGTCGTACTAAATTGTCCCCCAGTACTCTACAGCGACGTGGCATGCGTGGAGAGTGCCTTCCAGGAGATTGTCAGATTAAAAAAACTACATTGCCATTCTTATGTCCACATACATTTTTAGCTTGTGTGCTTGTTCAAACTTAGGTCTCTCTTTACGTTACCTGGTTTGTTTATTTGTCAATGTTCTCCATTACCCGTACCAGCTACTACAATAGATCACAAGGAAAACAAGGCACTAAGTCCTGCAGTTTCAAGTCTCACTTTTATCAGAAACAAGTTTTTACTGCCATTGGTACATTGGTAGAATCTGGATTATATTTTCACATCCTCAGTAGAACTTTTGGTCTAGTTCCACAAGTAAGGCAACTGTTCTAAATACAAACAGAAACAGAAACATGTCAACAAACTGACTTGAACCCAAATCTTGTGACAGTTATTCTAATTAAATTGTGGGGAAAAGTGTGGCCAATGTTCTGTATGGTACATAGGGGTCCAAAGTCCTCGTCAGTTATTGTTACATATAAACACACAAGGAGCATTTATATTTATGCAATAACTTGAGAAATATGTGGGTGCAGAAACTTTAAAGGCCTTCTTGAGAGTGTCAACTAAAAAAAAGTTCCAAAGTTCATTGCAACGCTCTTCTGCTCTGTTAGTGACGTTCGACTTTTCAAGTTCATCTCGAATGCAACACCTACAGAAAAATGCCAGTTTTTATCACTGAAATGCTGTATAATAAAGGATCGATTGTGGGCATTTGTAAGCTTTAAGGTCACTTCTACTTCACTTGCAGATTTATATCAACATAGCCTGTCAAATGTTTTTTTGTGTGCAAGTTAATTTCTGTGTGCATTTAGCATGTATTTGATCATTGATTGCCGATTGGCTTCAGGACCTCTCAAGACTACAAAACCGTACAAGGCCAGCGTATTTATGGCATTTGTTTAAACTCATTCAGTCCTTCCATGTTTACCTGCTGGTGCAAGTGCAAGTGATTATAAAGTAGTCCTTGAATGAACAAAAGTAGTAACTGAGTAGGAATACATGATAAGTGAATTAAAATGCACCGGGAAAACTTGGTTAATCGGTCTGCTTGTTATGCTGATGTTTAAATTTGTTCTTCTGCAAAATATTGCCAATTGATTTATAATGCATTATGGCATAGAAATGTTTATCCAATAGTTTGTGCATTTACTGGCCCAAACAACAAACCTACATTACTACTAGTCTAATGTTGAACATGCTTTAAACATTGTTCTAACATACTTAGGGGGTGAAATACTGCATCGAAAAACACTAGCTTCCAGGTTTAAGGAGAGACAGTTAAAATTTACATAACTGTATTTTAATTATTTTCTCTCAGGCATCATGAAGTTTTCCTCGGATCTTTTTTGTCTCCCCCTTGATACATGGTTTATCGCACTCGTAGAAAATCAATACACATGCTGGTATCTTAAGGCAATGGGCATGAAGCTATGTTGTTGTTTTTTGTGCTTGTTGGAAGTGTAGGCATCTTCGAGAAACACAAATTAAGATAAAAATAAATAAATTTCTGCTCCGATAATTATGTCATATGCCTTTGAATTGCGTTGGTACCAAGGAAGCAATGAATATGGGGCTCGTTAGCTCTTGGGTAGTAATTAAAAAAGTCTAACGATTGTTACTGAAATAGAAGGATCATTATGGAACCTTATAGTGATCATTTATGAAAAAACAACAACATTGCTTCACGTTAATGCTGCTATAAGGATTCAGGAAGCTCTGGGTAGCATTTTTAAACTTTTTTTGTTGATACTTAAAAAAGTTTAACTGAGAGGAAATGAAATTGAAGTAAAGGGTGAAATAAAAAGAATGTGCAATATCTTTCCTTTGAACTTCGAAAACATAGTTTAATGTTGGGAAAAAAGTATAGAACCAAATAATTAAAACCAGGGATGGATGGTGTTACTTGAGATTTTTCGTTGAGATAAATGAAATTTAAGAACGATAAACCTGATCAAACGTTAACATTTTTTAAAGGTGGACTAAAGGGTATCTTTTTTAAAATGATATACTGTAGGGGCGTGAAGGAAAAACAAGAAGGGGCGCGTCCAGAATGGTTTGAGAAGTTATGAAATCATGTCATATAACAGAGCTACAGGAAATTACAACTGCTCAGAAATGTCCTCATTTCAAGACCTCAGGTGACCCTGATATTGTGGCCACCTCTAATGACAACAGTCCTCCCTTTCTAGCTTGTTTTACAGAAGTTGGTGTATATTTTAAAGGGGTGAATGCAAAAGAAGTCTATCTGCTTCTTTATTCAGAAATGCTAAGAGCCCTTTTGCTGTCAACCCTCTAACTTTCAGTCTTGATTGTTTGACCAGATCAATTAAAAGACCAATTATCTGAAATGATAAAGTTTGGCATGGTACATCAATGGGATGGGTGGGGGTCTCTGTGCAATGTGTAAAACTTTTGAGAATTTCTGAACATTTTCTTCCAAAGCATCAGACATTGTAAGGAATAGAAAACAGTGTGTAGGTGATCAACATAAATCTCCTGTACGACTGATTACTTCGCACCCGGTTACTCTACACGATGCTTGAGTGTTTCCTCGTTGCTGGAGGCAAAGGCATCTTGGCTCTGAAGTTCATAAACAATTCCATGTAATCCAGAAACAGTGAGAGAGAGAGAGAGAGAGAGTTGTGTTGCAGTGCTTGATCTGCAGTGTTTGGTGTTTTGTTTTCTCCGATTGCACATTCTTAATAAACAAAGAGGATCGAGTTGTAAGCAAATCTGGTCTAAGTGCTAAAAGGTCATGTGGCAGATAAAATTGTTTCCTCTTTAGTTAGTGAATGCCAAAAGGTTCTGTCTGGTTCTGTATTCAATACAATTGAATAGCACTTGTTTTGTGGATCAGTTTGTCTTCCTTCCTAAATGTGCACCAGGAATCAGAACTGAGTATTTCTGCACTCCAAATTACTCAGTATGGGCCAAATCTCATGCAAGCATTAAAGAGAAATACATGTGTAAACATAAACATGTAAATTCAGTAAAAGACAAACTAGCTGTATACAAGTGCACATGTATATGTCTAGTACTCAACAAAGGGTATGAAGATTTGTCTGTCACGCATGTAGTACGAGTACAGTTTGTCAGTGCTTTACTGCTACAGCTATAAACAAACGTTACATTCCACCCATGCCCAACTGTCAGGTGACGGAGAAAGACTACCAGGAAAGCGAGATCAGTTTTTTTTGTCTCTGCCAATTCACTAGCATCACTTAGGATCATGATCAGACAGCAAGTAGCGCGCGAGTCCTTCAATGAAGTCAACTCTTGTATTGTCTTCCTCATGAAGCTTCTGGCATTGGTTCATTCAACATGTTATGAAGTTCCTTAATGCCATTTAGTAGGTTAATATGATAGTATACTGTTATATTTAACATTTTTCTAACAATTATTTATATATGTTCATGGTCAATCAATGTGTTGGGTTAAGGAGACATCATGGTAAACATTGCTTATTTATTTTTTTGTTTTTTTATTTTAAACTATGTGTCTGATTTGTGTAGTTAATTTAACAGATGTTTTAAGCTGAAGCAAACACACTTATTGCACTCTACCCAAAGTCGACCTCACCAGAACTTTCAGGAAAACATATTGTAGAAGTCCCTTTCCTGCTTCCTACAGTCAATGTTTACAATAACTGCTGATTTAATGAACACATACATGTCAGGGTGTACTTGCAAACGAATGGCATGACATGAATGGTGGCTTGGAATTCAACATAAGAAATGGATAATCTTTAGCGTGGAAGCTTGCTTTCTTGTTTATCTCCTGTTTTGAATACTTTTTGCTTTCTGGAATTTCTTTAAGACAATAAAAATAAAGGGAGTAAATTCTGAATTAGAGAAAATTCCCGGCAATCATCTTGTTATTTTGTAATTTTACAACAAAAAACACACCAAACCTCCAGATGAAATTGATCAGTTTATTTGAAAAAGCTTTTCCGTTTTATCATGAAGTTTTAGAAATTGTTGCACTTTTTTTATGTATGGCAAACATTATACCATCACAAAAAGCCACCACAAAATTTAACCAAGTAAGCAGTTAAATTTTGAAAGATAATATTGGATAAATATGCCATTTTCAGCATTTTCTGCCTGAAATAAAAGTAAAACTGTTCTACTTTTGAAATCGAAAATACTTTAATAGGTATACCCAATCATCGATAACAACTTTCTATATAAGATGTAAGGCACAAAGCTGCACTGGCCTACCAACACACCTAGAAACAGGAGAATAAATTGGACCCTCTAAACCAGTAATGTAAAATATTTTGATTTATGGCTATGATTAAAGTTTTTGGAAAAGCCAATAATATCCCCTTACACAGATGATCATAAACCACTAATGACCACTCACAAGACCATCTGGATAATTTGTTCTGATCTAAACGACTGTGGTGATAAGGCCTCCCGTGGCTTAATTGTGTTATTCCCATTCATACATATTACATAATTTACTGGTACCTACAATATTTCCCCCATGTTCTCTCTCCCAACCCCCCCCCTCTCAACACCCCATGCCATGCTATTCTAGCTAAGTGACCAATACACCCATCTGACCACTGGCTAATTAAGTGATCTGACAAGTTGCATAATTGTTGGACATCGGATCATACTTTGCGCTAATTGATTGTACACCTGTAGGTAATTGGTATAACGAAGCAGGTGCCCTTCTCCCCATACCCCCATAACCAATCTCACTGTCTCACTTTATCTCAGACCACCCCACATGCATTGGCTAGTTTGACTGGTATGGGTTCTAATTTTTGAAGACTTTCTGAACTGTATACCCCCTGATTGGCTGATTGGACCAAACTACTGCTTCTAGACTTTCACATATTCTTGACTTTCACCGTGTGATCTTTGACGTATCTTTCGCACCTCTTGCTAGCAGCCAGAACTAATCATCCTATCCACTCTTCCACACCAAGCGCACTCCCTTGAAGCTAAGCAACATAAAGTATCCTGACAGCCGGTTGATTGGCAGGCTGTTATTTCATCAGGACCTAGGCTACCGGTGATTTATGGCCCCCAAAATACTAGGAACAGATAGGGTTTGGTCGATGGTATTTATTGCTTTGTCTTCAATCATTTAGAATCCAAAATTCTGAACAGTTAAAATTTGGAAATACATCTGTTAAGTCGAATAGCATTGTTCATGCAGTTAAAATGCAGGTATTAAAGTTAATGTAGTTACTACTTAAGTGAATCAGTTGAGTTCAAATGCATGGTTAAATTTAAAAGCATTGTTATGTCAGAATGGATGATGCAGTGAAAACCCTTCGATAATAGCAGTGTTTTAAAGTTTTGAACATAACTTTGATGGCATTAATAATTGTTTTTCTGAAGAATTTTGAAAACATGTTTCACAGAAAATGTTACAGCCTTGACACAAATGATGCAGTATTTCTCTACATCGTGTTATTACAGTCAGACATTGACACGGTGATGTTAAGGTTTAGTTTGGAATGGTTGCCAGTGACAAACAAAACGCGCATTATAGAGTTATACAGCCTGATTCCTTGAAACCACAAATAAAACTAAGTCAGACGTGTTTTATGGTTTCTAAGGTAAAAAGTACAGTGTTATGACATGCTAACATTAAGTTTTAGAATTGCCTGTTCAAGGAAAAAGCAGGAGAAAACATTGTTATTGATTTACATTTAAAGGACTATTACAAAATTGTGAACATAAAATTGCTTTTACTAGGTACTACTAACAGTGTCAGTTTAGATTATCGAGTCAATAGATCTCTGGCAAATGAGAAACTTTGACTTGGTACCTCAAATTATAAGTACTGTCTCGATGATTAGGTTTCCACTTTGTTGAATACAATGTACGATACTTTACTAAATACGCCTTGCAATAACGGAGTACGTTTCCGCAGCCACAAGAGTGTTACGATTAATTGGCACCCATATGATTGTTTTTCGATCATAACAGCCATTGTTGTTATGTTAATTAAAAGGGAATATTAGGCTGTCTCGAGGGAGAAAGAGTTAGTTTCATAGCTAGAAATATAGGAAAATATGAGAGAAAACATAACCGACATCTCCACAATGACGGCTTTGTGCTACTAATCACGCTGAAGGAATATTTGTCACTTAATACAGCAATAATATGCCTATTTGTATCTTCTAGTAAGTTTGCAGGAAATAAACAACTGAACAGCTCAAGGCAGCAGAATGTTTCACATGTTTGTTTTGTATTTGAAACAGTAATTAGGTGTTTTGTAAAATTTACTAGTTGTGAAAAATGCAAAGATCACTAAGGTCAATAAGTAGGACATTGTTAGCATGGTTGGAATGAGTAAAGCATCTCAACTGCCATGGGAAATAAAGAATGAAGAAGCAAATTTAGAATGAAGTTAGTAGACCTGGATATCTAAATTACAAGATCAGTGCCAGGCTCCAAGTAAAAGCATCTAAATTATGACAGTTTAAGCAAGATAATGGGTGGGTAAGAAAGAATTTCCCATGTTGAAGAAAAAAACAGAACTACAAGCAAAAACAGCAGCTATCTATACTTGGAAAACTTCAGACACTATAGTGAAGCTTCGCAGAAAGTACTGTACATTAGACTTAGGGGGTGATTTGGTAGATACATTGCTTGACACCCTGTTGGCTTTCTTGTAGTTAAGTGGTTAAAAATCCAAGTGCCAGAGTTTCAAGAGAGACATGTCATGGTCGTTTTTACAGCAATTATAAGGTGTTTTATTGACTTTTCAAGAAATGTCTAATATACTTTAAAATAATATCTCAAACTTACATTATCTCAAACCCACTGCAGCCAACTTCGATAAGCAATGTTGTTCCTGATTACTTGTATGTAAAAAGGGTGCTCGTATCCCATTTTGTTGTTGCACATACTTCAAGCTTTGTTGTTTTTAGCCATTGGTGCCTCTAATGCTTTGTAGACTCCAAAGTGCTCATTATCGTAATCGTAATATTTAGATCATTACTGATAAGATTTTTTTAATTTCGTCTTTCAAGACATAAATAAACTTATCAGCTTAAATTATTTCGGCCTTCAGTCCCCACCAACCGTATTCCATCATCATTCATGACTTTTCAATACTTTGGCAGATCCCTTTTTTTAGGAACTCCAAATTAATCAGACCTCATGGTTCCTTGACGAGCACTAGAACTTGCAAATTATCATGGAGCTGGTGGATGAGCTCATTTTTACCACGTCTTGATTTGCATGTTACACGAAATTAAACAGTTGGTCACCTAAGATCAAGTTTACAGTCCCAGATCTTGGCTTTTAGTTCATATCTTCTGATAACATAACAGTAATATGTAAGGTCTGACAGCTAACATGGTTACATATATGCAAGATGATATCATGTACAAAAGTTTAAAAGTCCACAGACGTCAAAGCAAAACCGTGCTATCTTGAGATGGGTTGAGATAAAAGTTAGGCGTTTTTTGCAACAGGATCCGATTGCTTGACCAGGGTTCTCGACCATAGCACACTGTTATATATAAGCCTTAGGACATGGTGTAATTTGTTATCTCAGGGAGTTAACAGTTATCACAGGGCTTTAACAACTTGTCCGGCATGTTATCGGGACATGTTATCTCTGAAAGATCGCTATCTAGGGACTTGAACAGTTTTTGATCAGCAAGGGATGCTAGCTTTGGGGGGAGAGTGTAGAAGCATGCTTTCAATTGGATGCCATGCTTAACGTTGATCTGTGAAGGACTTTTGACATCTGACACTTCTTTGTAGACACTTTGCTGCGGATCCCTTATGCTATAGCCCTGTCCATGTCCTTGTCCTGAGCCCTCCCTCCATCCCCAGATCGGAAGAGCGTCGTGTAGGGAAAGAG
>ENA-OREC01002614-OREC01002614.1-marine-metagenome-genome-assembly--contig:-NODE-2614-length-10034-cov-14.152456_pt1 | contig 10034 bp, 6 predicted proteins | sample MGYA00248626_ERZ508543 | MGnify/ENA primary metagenome ERZ508543 (study PRJEB26211, sample SAMN05518279) | marine metagenome | isolation source: Puget Sound, Washington, USA | host: Bankia setacea...
TTGTAAAAATCTTGTCAAAATTAATAGATACGATAAAGACCTCATTTTTTCATTTTTTTAGTCGATCCTTAGTATTTTATAAGCAAAGTCACAAAATATAGCGCCCACTCGGCGCAATTTGATCACGTGATTACAATAACATCATTAAGTTTGTGACACGAACTCTAGCAGTATGTGTAGTGTAATGAATACAGTTACCATTCTTAAAAAATACCAATAAAACTCCCGAGTGGCAGCACATTTTGCAATACATGTAGCTTTGTCTTCAATGTAGGCTTCAATTTACCCAAGATGGATTGGGACCATATGTGTCCCTCTCCTGACTGCAACCACCCCTCATTCTACAGACAAATCACTGAAGTACTAAATGACTCAAATCTTACTTAAACTGTTTCCCTGTCAACTCGTGATTCCAATATTCTTGTTTGTCTAGGGTTTGTCTAAGAATTTGTGTTGAAAGGTAATATTGGTCGTTTATTAAAAAGTGTTTACAGTTTAGAAGATAGTTATCATTCAATTTACGCCGTTTATGTATTTTAAAAAGAAGTTTCTTGTTTCATATAACATAATAACGTGCATTGATTTAAATCTAATTATAAATTACATAAGATCGGAAACAAAAGAAATTGCTTACAAAGAAAAAGATATAATGTTGAAGATAGCCAATAAAGCGCTTAGTACATGTACTTGGAATGAAGATTTTGTGTTCACGTGTTAGCAAAAGGCTGACGTTTTATATTGTATTTGCTTGTTTTTTTGTCGCCGGTACCTGCTATCAAGTATTTTGTCTAAAAAAATAAGTTGTATTGAATTATTTCGACCTCAAGTGAGTACGAAAATATGTATCGATAAGAGTTACCTCCTATTTCCCGCCATCTGTCCACGTAGAAATTAATTTGAGACGATTGGTTTTATCAGCATTCAGTAATTGAAGTTAACGTTGTCGCGATGAACTAATTAGAAACTGCATTGGCTAGAACCCTATGATTAAGCTATAAGGATACAGGATGAATTCTCACGATGCGCTTGAGACGAAGAAAATATGCAGTTTTGTCAGTGTTAATAACCAGCGTTTTACTAGGACTGGTTATTTTCAGAAAAGTTTACGCCTATATTCAAACACGACACCTCGTTGAGAAGCTTGGACCAGGGGTATGCATTATTATCAGGTTTCGTGAGTTTGTAGCATGTTAGTACCACCACAGCAGCGTCGATCTAAGACTTTGAAATCTTAAATTTGATGTCTATAGATGTTTATCTTTACATTTTCTTGAAGCAGCAGAACATAAAATCAACATATATTAATGATAGATAGTCATCTTGTATAAGGTTTCCTTGGTAACATAACATTGTACTAATTCTCAAGTCATTCACTTCAATTTTCATTGTTTATATACTAGAAGAGAAATATATTTAATCATACATGTACAATAGTAGAGTTAAGTTACCTATGCTCAGCATCTGTCTTGACCTCTTTTCTTATCGTATATCTTTAGAAGGGGTGAAGATAAGTCAATTTTGACAGTTTTCATCTGCAGCAGGAATACAAATGCTTGAGTGGCACCGATTTGACATCAATCACAAACAGCAGTGTTGGAATAATGTTGGAATAAAGTAAAAACAAACAAAGCTGACACACCTTCTGCTGGCCGGGCATAGGACTGGCCAAGCATAGGGTACTTGACTCTAAATAAAGCATATGAAATGTCTCATGATCAATGTGTAAATATTAGACCTGACTACAACAATTATGTAAAACAAAAGTTACACTGATCAATATGATTTTAGCACTCTCACCTTATATATATATATATATATATATATAACTTTTATAAAATATCTCATTCTCAATAGGAATACCTATATTCGCTTGGAGATGTCAACATTGATGAGTTCCTACAACAAGACAAGCCAGCTGTTGGGTCAGCAAAGCTGTTTTCAGCATGGAACTCTAGTATACCATTGGGCCGACCATTGCAAGATACACGACCAACCGGGTAATGTTTTAAGTTCTATTCTAAAACGGTCCCGGCATTTTCTCCTATGCACAAAGAAGGAAAAGAGCTGTGTATTATTTATCAGTTAATATATATCTGTTAACACGGACCATGAGTCCGTGCTCTAGGTCCATGCTTATTACTTCTACAATCCACGCAACCAAACAACATCCTGTCAATATAATCTTTAAAAAAACTAGTGCAGCACATTATAGAGGCACAATCGGTCTTGCCATCCGTGATACCCGTGTTTTATCGCAGAATAAAATATAGGTACGAGCTCAGGTGCATATGAATTAAAGCACGATTACGCATCTGAACTCCTACCTATATTTTATTCTGCGATGTTTTATTTCTTAAATAAACTGAAAAATAGGAAATTAACTTGGGCAGTTAAATATCTCTTTCAGATATGTGTCAGAACTTTATTTGCCAGTCTTTCATATGTGCTGAAAGTTTTTCTTTTTCATTCCGGACTTGATAATCGAGCCTCTTAATACAGTCTATATGGATGGAAGAAAAAGATGCAGTCACTGCACTTTAAAGAATTTCCAAAACTTCTACATGTATTTCACCATATTATTTCCCAGCTGATGCAGACAATATATTGACTGTGCTGGACTGTCTGTTTAGAATTTGTCATTGATGATGTGAAAAAGATCAGGTATTGGATGTATTTACTTTATTTTAGCTGTGAATCTGTCAGGAGTGTCCATGATCTCCCTCAGACCAGTGTTCTCCTTGTGATGCAAGATGAGCCTAGGTTTGTAATCACACGCACACTTTATAGGTATGATACACACCTACGGTATAACTAACTTTATTTAACCATGATTATGAAACTTTATATTGATCCTTTTAAAAGACCACTTCTCAAACAAGACTTGTATTCCTTGGAATCAAAGACCTTCTCATTAGCACAGCTTTAGCCTAGTGCACTGATAAAGACTTTATCTTAACAAAGACTAATGAGAAGGTGTGAGATTGTTATTTAACTTGACAGTTATTAGTAATTCGCTTAAACCATTTCATACTTGATGCAGACTTTATTTGCTAAGTTTATAGTATGTAAATGTGCAAATTTAAAGAAATAATCAGCCTTAATTATGTATATAGTGTAGTTAACCTATACAGCAACCTGAGATCTTTTCTTTTATCAAAAGGAGTGTCTATTTATTTTTTCAGTGTCTTGTTAAGAACTCCTCCAGATTTGTTGAAAGAAATTGTTATAGTGGATGACTCCAGAGAAGATGGTAAGTTAGGGATGTCTTAACATAAGCATACAATACCGTAACAGTGGGATACAGAACATTCTAATGTTCTAATCAATAGTTGTGTATAAAAAAGGTAGATAAATGTAAATCAAAAAGTGTAATAGACATTGCTCCTCATGTAACAAACATTCCCATTGTATTGTTATTGTCCAAGTTCTTTTGTTATTGTCTTTTAATCTAAGATATTTCAATATTGTACACCTGTAGTCATTGTTCAACAACAATGAACATGCTGTAAAGAAATCGGTAAGAAATACTCCTAAAACTGGTAAAAAGCTTAACAAATTTAAAGAGACAAGATAAATTAAATATAAAAAAAACACACACCGAAATAACCGTTCTCATCAAAGTTGAGTTTATCAATGTTATGGGTCCTTTTATAATGTATCAGGATGTTAAAATGCATTCCAGTTTATAAATTGTGTCTGCCATATGTAATATTTTTCTTGTTTCTGTTATTTTTAGAACAGTTTGGAAAGTTGCTGCAAAAGCTACCCAAGGTTATAGTGGTCAGAAATAGTCATTCAGAAGGTATTTGTTGAACCTTTTTTTCCCATAGTTTTTTTCAAAGAATAGAAAACACTATCAGTTCACATAGATGCACATGTGTATTATGTTCTGTACAGTATTGTGCAGGTGCTCTTGTTTGAAAGTGAAGACTTCAGCAAGAAAACAATATATATAGTTGAATATAAGACTCCAGCCTTGCCTCGAGGTTTTCTATCAATGTAATATTACAGCATGCAGTTAAGTACAAGGTGTTACATGAGTTTACCAGTCCTTGGTCTATGATAATCCAATATTTGTCAATAGTTGGGTGGGTAAGATCAATTACAGTAACAGCTGTTCACTTCATACTCACACATAACACATGATTCTCTCTAATAATCAATTACTGCTTCCATGATGTTTTAATACAGAATTATGACTTAGAATATAGACACAGGACACACCATAGCAATGTTGCTGTGTTGCTGATGTCACTGTTGCTGTTTTTTTTAAATCCCATACTATTGTTGAATTGCTTTAAACAGTTATTTTGTTTTCTTCAAAGTTTTACTGTTGAGATTTTATGATTGAACCAAAAGTTCTCTACTCAAAAGGGTCACAAAAGTGGTGACAACACAAACAATTGTTTTAGTTCTCTTAAAGGCCTTATAATATTTAAAAAAATGCTTTGTTAATTATTACCAGATTTTTACCAAATCCATCTTCTTATTATACTTAATTAATAATTGATAATAATGTGAACAACCTATGGCCATTCTCAAACATGAATCTGTTAACCGAGTGTTAAATTTCAAGCTGTTGCTAGCAATAATCAATGTTTGTTTTCCAGGTTTGGTGAGGTCTTTGAATGTTGCCACGAGTCACACCACATCACCAGTTCTAACGTTTATCAGCGCTAAGTGTGAAGTGAACGTACACTGGTTACAGCCCTTGTTGACTAGACTCTCCAAACACCCAAACACGCTTGTCTCCCCTAGCTTAGATAGAATAGATCCCAACACAGGACAGTATGTTGCTGCAGCTAACAATATCAGGGGAGGTAAGTGAACAAACTAAGGGGGTAAACTGTTCATGGTATGGGAGAGAAATCAAATTAACTAAGTGAACAGAGGTGTAGCATACAATGGAGTTATTAATTTGAGTGCAAAATAATGTTTGTTTGTAAAAGGCTACAGCCTTGAATGAACAAGAATGAGCACATGCTTAGAACAACTAACATCAAACAGTTGAACAAATGAATCAATGATCAGAAATCTAGTTTAATTATATATACATGTATGTATAAGACAATCAATTTGGATCCGTTGTTAGTCTTTTGGATAAATTCTTTTTTTCTTTTTTTCTTTAGGTTTTGACTGGAACCTGATGTCAAAATGGGATGAAATTAAGTCTGTAAACCCAACCAACATTATCAGGTAAATTTTACTTTCCCCAGTTGACTTGTTGAACCATACGACCTTTCAAGACTTTTGCATGGGCAAAGTCTTGGGTGGAAAATGTATCATTGCGTTCATTGAGCTACTTTTTCTATGGAATTGGTTTTGAATGTTTGTAAACACAGATCATGCAGTTTTGCATATAGACAAAATTATCAGTTTGTGGAAATAAGATTTTTGAGATTTCTAGTCCCGTAAAGAAAGACATCATAGATTGATAGCAACAAAACATAAACCACATCACTTAGGCATTTGTTTGCAATCACTCCATATTAACTATATTTATTGTTTTGAAAAAAAAATCCATTTTTAAAATATTGATTTTTTTTAGCATAAAACGAAAGTAAAACTACATATATCTTGTGTTTTGGACAATTATCTATGCTGCCTGGCTTTCTCTTGTTACATTGTAATAATTTGATTGAGGAAACAAATGTATAGCTGTGTCATCTGTGTAACAGTAGTCCAGTGTACAGAGGTCATGTAGTGAGTTTGTGGAAGGACAGATTTATCACCCTTGGCAAGTTTGATCCGGGTCTGGACTCAAATGGTGCTGAGAATCTAGGTAAGTTTCTGAAAAAGATAAAAGTGAAAAGTTAACATTTTGTAGTCACAGTACGCTATCTCTAATCAGGTGCATTTTCACTTTCTGTTAATCCTATAGTTATAAATTTAAACAATCAGTAAAAGAAAAATGAACTGCTATATATATATTATACTATTATATGAACTATTTTTTTGCAGTCAATTTCTTTTTTGCTCACATTTTTCTTCATACTAAAGCAGTTTGTTATTCAATGTTGATAACTTTGTCCTTCAGATTGTCCTTATTGGTACGGATATATTGCAGTCCAGTAGAATTTGTTTCTTCAAGTAGTTCTGGACTATTTAGTTATGAATTATGAATAGTAAACAACTGACTGGAAAAGTGTTAAGCATATCACCTTATTTACGTATGTCCCTCTGGAGTTGTAAGTGCTCACATGGCTATACAGAGGAAAGTTTGTCAACAAACAAAAATGGAAAATGGTACCTTTTTGCAACACGTCTTGTATTTTTTTTTCAACACATCTTGTATTTTCCTCTCTTTTTTTCAACACGTCTTACATTTTTCCCTTTTTTCAACTCGTCTTATACTTTTTCCTTTCCTTTTAGAGTTGTCCTTGAAGAGTTGGCTGTGTGGAGGGACAGTAGAACTGGTACCATGTAGTCGAGTTGGTCTACTGGACTATGATGCAGAGGTGGCTGGGGTAGCCAAGGGCAAAGAGAACATCTATATCAAGTATGTTTCCATGGTTACTTGATGTATTCACAATACGATCAATGGATAATCCCTTAGATAAATGAAAAAAATCAATGAACAGGATAGCTCAACAAAGTGTTCAATTTGAATGATTGTTTGTGATTCTATTATATTTTGGTGAATAGGGCATAACTATTTAAAGAGAAAAGCTGATTTATAAGAGTCATCTATGTTGAAAAGTTAACAACTTCTTTTACTCATTTTCAATACATACATATAGGCATGGTGACAGTACATTAGTACATAGTACATAATCAAACACATCTAAGGACTGCATGTTACATTACTGGTATAATTATATAACATGATATTTACCAATAGTACCATTATTTAGAGGCTTTAAGAAAGCCTTATTTGAGATTTTTGGAAAATATATCTATACATTTTTCAAGGTAAACGTGCTAAATATCTATAAAAGGTATAAATATGCAAAGTCAAAAATTTGATAAGACTCTATTGTTGTTATGTTTCAATAAGACTAAGGAAACGTACTTAAATGTGTACAAAAGGTACCTGTATGTTAGTTTAAAGAAAACAGTAAGACATTATTATTGTTCTAGTTAAATATTATTAAACCAAATTGTTATCAAAAAATGATAACATGTTGTTTGTTTGTTTGATTTTGCCAAAGTACATTGATAATATTTTATATTCCTTTTTGAATAAGCTGTAGATGTTTAAGTCTTGTAGCCAGTTATCGCTAAGATAGTATGCTTTATGTTTTATAGAAAGTCGAAAATGGACGCCCTTGAATTAAAAAATGAGTTTGCTTATTAAAATATTGTTTGCAAAACGTAGACAAAAAGGCATGTGCTAAAAAGAGATGTATAATTACAGAAGAGTTTAAAATGCTTGTTTCATATGATTTGTAAATTGTCAACAGGAATGCAAAGCGTGTGGCTGAAGTATGGATGGATGACTACAAAAGGTTTTTCTACTATACCAAACCTTCAGCCAGGATGTTAAATACTGGAAGGTATGGTAGAGCTCTGAAACTCCTGTATATCCAACTCTATGAAATAATGTATAAAATAAAAGAAACTAAACATTGCCTGTATCTATCTCCTAGTGGACTCTTTCTTATCAAAACTCAAACTGTTAACCAAAGACTAAACTTAAACATTTGTTTAGATGATGCAGGTGTTAAGGTTAGAGGAGTATATTCAAAAAACGAAATTCATATATAAACTTTTGTATTTCGATTAAATAAGTTCAATAAAATTATTTAATTATGTGTTGGCCTGCATTTTTGAAGTTTATGAAAAGTAAGTTGGTGCATTCTTCTGTATGTTAGTGTTCAAGAGAGAAAGTCGTTGCGCAATCACCTGAAGTGTGGCGGATTTAAATGGTTCCTAGGCAACGTGTATCCAGAACTGAGGTAAGGGATAACCATTGTCTTTATCTATCCTAGTACATGTTGATTGGTCTTTATCTATCCTAGTACATGTTGATTGGTCTGTGTCTATCCTAGTAAATGTTGATTGGTCTTTATCTATCCTAGTACATGTTGATTGGTCTTTATCTATCCTAGTACATGTTGATTGGTCTTTATATATCCTAGTACATGTTGATTGGTCTTTTTCTACCCTAGTACATGTTGATTGGTCTTTATCTATCCTAGTACATGTTGATTGGTCTTTATCTATCCTAGTACATGTTGATTGTTCTTTATCTATCCTATTACATGTTGATTGGTCTTTATCTATCCTAGTACATGTTGATTGGTCTTTATCTACCCTAGTACATGTTGATTGGTCTTTATCTATCCTAGTATATGTTGATTGGTAAATTCAAAACATTCTCTCTGCTTCTTTAATCTATAGGAAATTGAACTCTTAATACATCTTGATTGGTAAATGTATCACAGTTCTTCTTTATTCTATAGACAATTGAACACGTTTGTTTTCATCCCTATATGTAATTGTCTTGTCACTTTGAAGTGGCAGATAGTTATTACTCTATATAGACATACCATTCAGGGCTCTTGTTTTTCTTCTAGTGTGAAAATATATCTATTGTGCTAAACAGTGAGTAACTCCAGGATTTTTATTTTAACTTAAAATCTGAAAACCTTGAAGGCTTCCTCATTTAACCTCAACTAAAAGGCTTCCTCATTTAACCTCAACTAAATCAAACACCAATTACGGGCTTAGACTCTACAATACTATCAAATTAGTTTATGTGACACAAATAGCTCAATGTTTTGTTATATATTTATTGTAGTGAATATTTTCTACAAGTTCTCAATATTTACATGTACATGTGTATGTTATAGATTGCCAGTAACTGATGAGGTTATATTTGGGAACATTAAACAACAGGATCTGTGTGTGGACATAGAGATAGGGCTTGTACCTGCCATAGCTAAACTTAGCCGGTGTAACCCAGATGTTGGAACTCAGGTTGGTGGTTTTCTGTAATTGGCAGTACTGATTGTCTCCTAATTGCTGAAAACAGTCTTGATAAAATGACAAACAGCTTTCTTGAAACAAAAACATTCTTGCTTAAAGGATAATAAAAATATAAAACCCGGAGTTTTCTTTTAAATCTGATTTTAATTAAATGAATTTTGAATTAAAGAGTATATATAAGTACAACCACAAATAATTTTTAAAAACTTGTTTACGGGACAAAAATCCTGCAAAGATTGATTTGAAGTTAATTGAAATTATGAACATGACTGTACACTATATGTTTACAGAGATTTGATAATGAGTATCCGGTCATATGATTGAATGCATCTATCCATGTCCACATAGTGGCATCATTCATTAATTCATACTGACCAATAAGCTTTGCTGTGAATATCAAGCTTTCTAGTACACACACTTACTACAATGCCAAACCAAACAATTTCAGGATTGGTCATTTAAGAAGAAAGGGGAGATAACCAGTGGTGGAATGTGTTTAGCTGCTGATGCTGTAGAAACTCACGGCTATGTTATGGTGCATTTTTGTATACAGGATAGCTCTCAGGTACGTGGGAACCAGTGTTAAAATGAATCATCTGGACCAGTAACACTTGCTATTATACAAAGATGCAGATGTAGCAAACATTCTCTAAAGAATTTATTTTTCCGGATTCTAATATTTGACTTTTTACACATGATAGCTCTAACTGATGTGATGGAGAATTGTCTGAGATAGATACGTGGATAGAACAACTACCTTTGAATCTAAACTTGTCATGTTTTTGTACTATTTGGAAGTTGGGAAAGGTTTACTGGTTGGCATGGCTTTATACTATTTGGAAGGTGGGAAAGGTTTACTGGTTGCCAGGACTTTATACTATTTGGAAGGTGGGAAAGGTTTACTGGTTGCCATGACTTTATACTATTTGGAAGTTGGGAAAGGTTTACTGGTTGCCATGACTTAATACTATTTGGAAGTTGGGAAAGGTTTACTGGTTGCCATGACTTTATACTATTTGGAAGTTTGGAAAGGTTTACTGGTTGCCATGACTTTATACTATTTGGAAGTTGGGAAAGGTTTACTGGTTGCCATGACTTTATAC
>ENA-OREC01002615-OREC01002615.1-marine-metagenome-genome-assembly--contig:-NODE-2615-length-10034-cov-10.674099_pt1 | contig 10034 bp, 1 predicted proteins | sample MGYA00248626_ERZ508543 | MGnify/ENA primary metagenome ERZ508543 (study PRJEB26211, sample SAMN05518279) | marine metagenome | isolation source: Puget Sound, Washington, USA | host: Bankia setacea...
AGATCTACACTCTTTCCCGCCACTAAAATCGCGAAAGATCATCAATGTTTATTCGTTATTTCTGTTGAGGCTTACTCGATTTTTTTCTCGAATAATTCTTTCTGCTGGATAGTTCACGATCTAGTTGTGTTTCTCGTCCTCTAAAAATGCACTTAAATACGTTCTTATAAAGTTACTTCGCCTTCAGAAGTGCTATATTCGACTTAGAGTGTTTGTGTTTTCAAGCTCTTGATTTAATTTCCATTTGTATAATGCGAAGGTATAAGAATGCAGATTTTAAAATATTCAAACAGTGGATCAAGAATTGCAACACAGGAACTTAAAAACAATAGCGACTTTGCAAAAATGAAGCTGATTTTCGATGTACCGGTGAATCTCATCAGCTGCAACTCCACCATATTAAAGTAATGAACGTATGAGTATAGTGATATGAATATGGATCCAGTTTTAAATGGGACATCTAAATATATGCAACGATTCCGAGGTTTAAATATTCATGTATTATATAGCATGAATACACGTGGTATTTCATTCTGAGCACGTTACGTTGAACATCATGAATGTATGGGAGTAGAGTAGTTTGATGGGGGAACTGGTTGGTAGAATCCACAGCTGTAACGCAGCGGATTTCATACATAATTCGCACTAGACAACATTGACACTTGGTACCGTAACGTCGTCATTTCAAAAGATGAACTTAACACGAACATTATAGCTATCAATAACAATACATATCGTGAATATGAGGGAATGTAGCATATGTCCATTAACATTATTAAAGCGTGACATCATCATCAACAGCCGCAGCAGCACCAACAACAACAATAACGAGTATATTGATAGTAGTATTATCTGGGTATTTTAGAACAACGTTTGACTTTGCCAATGATCCCTGAAATACTATATATCTTTTATTTATTTTCAGGTTTGCCACTTCGTCCATCTGACGCTAGAAACTTCCATGGACACATTATCCATTATCGCCGTACAGGGTTCTTCCCGAGATCACGAGAGCGCCATGTACATTTCAATCCTCCACCCACCCGCTCCGCCCAGGCCGCCCCCGTAGAGTCGTTCATACGTAAGGGCGGACTTCCAATCGAGACTTTTCTACGTAACGGTGGAGCCAAGTTACACCATGCCGCCATTTACGAAGTGCCGAGTAACAAACATTACAACGATGCTAGAAGCGGACATGAGCTAGATTTACGATTACGATCCTTGGTGGAACGGTATTACAATGCAGATGGAAAGACAACCGTTAAGCCACCTGTAATGGTTTCCACAGCGTTACCAACTGGTAAAAGAAACAAACCACAACAAGTAAACCATATAGTGAAAAGTCCTAGCACAGTACTCAGTCATTTTCTGAACGTGGAGATGAGGGAATTCCACGAACAACCGGTGCAGTCGACAAAAATAGAGCAAAAACATATACCTGACCCCGTACATGTACGTGCCCATGTACAGAGACGAAAGAAACCCGGTCCAACCAAACTTCCAACCAAATCATATCCACTTGGTCTACAGTTTTTGAACAAAGCACCAAAACGAACAGGTATTCCAAGATTATTGTTGGAAAAAAATACATTACCTCTAGTTAGAATACGTAATAAGCCTGCTGCACCGTCATCAACAGCATCGACTACTACTGCTGCACTTCAACCCACGTCACCAATGGTTCCTACAACTACACCTTCTGTAGTAGTTACAAAGGCTACAACAACAGCATTTGTACCAAAGACAACGACACCACCATCTATAGTTGTCACCTATCCACAGGCTGATGCAGAAACTACCACAAGTTTAGCTGCCGGGTTAGAAGCAGATTTAGGCTTAGGCATGAGCGATCCATTGTTTTCAATCAGTATGGATTCTTTATTCAGTGATCCAGATCTGACCTCTGCGATTCCACATGGGTCCAACCACGCTCACTCCCATGAAGTTGGTGCAGTTCATCAAGACACCAGTGGAACTCCAGCTTCAACTAGTAATCACATGCATCATAACTTACCTCACAGTCACCATGGTACGATCCAAAGTAATCAGGCTTCGGGAAGTGGTCATCATCATCCCGCCATGGATCATAGTCATGGACACGGCGGACATAATGGACATAGTGGACATCCAAATTCTCAAGCAGCCCACAGCAGTGTCGGTACAGGCCAAGTGCAAGCACAAACAAGTGTTGATAGTAGTGTTGATGCATCCGCAAACGCGCTTGATAAAATGTTCGTAGGGATGTTCAATCATCATGTTCAAAACGAGCCTGGCTTTAAACATTTACACAAGCAGGAGGAGATTATACCTGTGAATAAAGATTTGTCTGTGGTAAAAGTCACACCAAGTCCGGCTAGAATAAACTTTGAGAAGACAACAGTTCATGCTAAACCGATTACTAAGAGGGGTATTCATAATATAGGCGGCTACGTTTCTCGAAGTCCCAATGCTTATATAGACAATGTGTTAAAGTTGAATGTATGGGAGACAACTCCGCCACCATTGGTCCCTCGTCATTCTATGAGGTACCATGCCACAACAGCACCGTCCGTCGAAACTCAGATCAACCGACAGAGAATGTCTGAGTATCTGTCGTCCAAGATGAGTACCAGTAACTCAGATATTCCATCCAGCTCTAGTGCGGCAAACTCTGCTCCTGTTCAAAGTCCCACAACAGCTCCGGTAAAACCTGTCAGCATTTCTACCCCGGTCAATCCTTCCCCAAAAGATGTTTCGCAGAAGGATTTGGTACATCTCCGAGGTATACACATCATGTTTTCAAATGGTCAACAAGATACTAGTGGTAAAATACCAACGATACATCTTACTGCTTCTGTTTCGGAGATAAGCTCTAAAAATGCATCGACACCTTCATCACCAACTCCATCGACAAGTGCGCCTATACCAACTACGCAAACTGCTTCTCCCAAACCACCATCGTCGGTGGTGGACAAAATTGTTGGCACAGCTGTTATACGAAACGGACACCTTTATTTAATTCTTTATCCGTTCGGGGAAAAGAAGTCGTTGAAGCTTAACTTTGGTTCTAAGGTGAGCCAGATACCGTTACCTCACAACAAACCGTTGTCATATACTGAAGCACCGGTGGTTGTTCAAGAAACAACAAAAGCTGTAATAAAAGAAGCAGCGCTTCCTAGAGCGCATGCTTTACACGCATCCATGCCAGCAATGTCTCACGGTATGGTCATGCCAAAAGAAACTATAGCTTCAGAGTACCAGCCTCCCGCTAGTAATGTCAAGGCTGTAAAGGAAGTAGAACATCGCTCTACAAGTACTCATGGCTCAGATGATCATTCTTCACATGGTGGTCATGGACATATGCACCATCATATGATGTCTGCTACACCTTCAGGTCATACAACCTTCAACGATACAACAATACGTAATTTCTTGTCTCCGCTCAACAGATTTATGTCACCTTGGAAAACATTGAACATGTCCGACGTGTTTCCTTTTCCAAAGCGGAATGCGACGTCACGTCAGACTGGAGGAGATGATGATAACGATCTTGATGTTGTCACATTTATTGCTCAGGCCACAGATCCTTTCGAGAGAATTAAATCGATAATGGAATCAATTGCTAATACAACGTTATTCAAGAACAACAAAAATACAAGTGTTAGTTCAGAGGGAAATAGCACACAAACTCAGCCAGAGGCAAAATTTAACTTTGAGTTGAAAATTCAAACAGCTACCATCGATCAGACAAGAGATTCTAAAGCTAGTACAAGCACCCAGCAGAACAATGAAAACAACTCAGAGGAAATGTTGTATGATACTAGTACCGGTACAAACTCTGCGAAATCCGTACAACCTATTGTAACCAAGGATGTGAAATCAGACCAGAGTAGCTACTTTCCAGATATATCACAGCCGCAAGCGTTAGGTCTGATGAACGAATATCTGAAGGAAGTGTCGCCAACAGCTGGACCCAGCATGGAATCAGTTACCAGTGATTTCAAACATAACACCGTAGAGAAGATACGGCCTTTAACAACTAAAGCACCAGAACAAGACAAAACCACAACCAGTGAAAGTGTTAGTAAAGATATAGTGATAAATACAGAAACTAACGAGCCTGTTAATCCAAATAGTGAGGCACCAGTGACTGAAGGTATCTCAAACGAGGATAAAGACAAGCCAACTTTACCAGGTGGTTCTGAGGGCACTACGCCACCATTTAGTGCAAAAACTACATCAACTACTCAATCTATTTTATCTAAGACATTAGTGCCTCCTCAATCTACTATTGGGGAGTTTATACCTTATAGGGTTTATAATGAAACACATCCTACCTCGCATCAAAAGAGCGTAACAGACACTCCACAGTTTAATTACAGTGACAACAAAAACTATCCTCCATTTAGTAAGTCACGGTCGCGCATTGTGCCCGGCGGCAAGTTGTCCACAGGTTCTAACATTCAGCCTGTTGCAACTGGCAACCAACGTTTGACTAGAGGTCAAGCTGAACAAGTGATGTCGTTATCAGATATTCTAAATGATATTCGCAGAATCCAGCTCCATAACATGCATAAGTTTAATATCCAGAACAATAACTTTAATAATTTAATTGTGAGTGAAGCCAGTAGGCAGAATAAAATGCGGACTCCTGTGGTAGTTGACGGTCCGTTATTCCAGGAGACTTCGACACGACGGTTCTCTAGCAGACCTGCTCCTAGACAAAGACAGCGACCTGTCACTGCCTCATCTATACAAACACAACTCTTAGAACAGAGACAAAATGCATTAAATGACGCTCTAGATGCTATGTTAGTGTTGTCTGTGGACGATATTCTTGCAGATCATACCACGTTACATGGAGCCATTGTAATGTCTCAAAGACAGCGTGATCAATCCAGTAGTAATAGATGACGATAGAGGTCATTCGTTGATAACAGACATACATGAAAGTGAACACCTTGTGCTAGTTGGAAGATTTTGAAAACACTTTTTCAGAACACCATGGTAGTTGATACAGTATTTGGTTTGTTCATGGTTCTAGAGATTGGAAGGTGACCAATTAGTGAACGGTGAGAGAACTCTCCCTGTAGGCTAGGTGGACGTTGTCTTCAAAGGGACGGTAATGATTGATTATCAGCAGGTTGTTTGTAGAAGTGGCCCTGCCCAGATCAACGCTGGTCGTTAAGGATGGACCCTTACAAGGAACGTGGTTGTGAATTATAGAAATGTAATAGAAAGACATGCTTTAAATTTACAAATACTGTGTGATATCAATTGTTTTCAAAACTGATACAATGTTGTATGAACTAGTGGGCATAGAGTGTTTAATTTATTAAACATTTGTTAAACTTGTACGTGTATTTGCATTTGCAGTGTTATCAGCAGATTTGCAAGCTAGTGCCAAAGTTCTTTTCTCTTTTGATATTCTGTCGACGAACAGTGTGTCTATTCTACGTGAGTTATATTTCAAACCTTTGTTTCATGTTGTAGACTCTTTATGACAGGGCGATTCATATTTGAAATCATACGATTGAAATATTTGTGTTTCTTTGTTTTCATAGTTAATTCAGTAAACGCATCACGTGACTGCCAGGAAGGGACCTTTAGATTGAGTATTAAACGTTTATTATTTCCATTCTTTATCTGAGGAATAACTTGTAGTACACGCTTTGCCAAGTGATAACCAACCAGTACAAACTCTTTAACTCATTGTAATACTAACATTCTATACTGATAAGTGCTACTGGCATAAATGGAGTTCTGCCTAAAACGGTATCCTAGTGATTCTAATTTTCAATTTAGTTGTTTCTGGAGGTTACTCGTGCTGTAGTTCACTCTACGCACAGTTGTTGTTGTTGTGTTTGTAAATACGGTTTGAAGGAGATTATTACGATACGTGGGTATATAGCGTTGACGGTTGTGTTTTTAAAAGACTTGGTTATAAAACACTCATTATCCTATCTTTTTTCTCTTTATTGTCAATAATATAATATATTGTTTTTGTTTTGTTAATTGAAATAAAATGATAATGAACTTGACTGCGTGTGGATGATGTGTTCAGTTTGTGAATGTACAGTACACAGGAAAACGTGGATTGAAACTTAACATAGCGAGTTGAGTATATGTAGCATACAATACACACTTCAAATATGGCCAACATAATATGCACATTAAAGGTCCACTAAAATACAACAGAATAATCACCTGTACAGGTTATTCCCTGACATACTTATATTTCTAATCGTATATATACATGCACACAAAGGTGATTCTAATGTATACTAATACACATATAGACAATTGCCATAGTAACTTTGACCTTAGGTACGGCTATACACTGTCAATGGGCAAAAACTATAAGAAATAGAAATTAGAGAACATCATTATAAGTGCTTCCTTACATCCAAATAACACAAACATGTATAACAGCGCCTCATCCATCTCCAACTGAGTATAATGGAATGAAAATAACCGTGCAACATACACTAGCTAATGGTAATGCATTTATAATGATTAACAATTAACAAAGCTCTAAGTATATCGCCTATGCTCTGATACAAGAGTTGGAGGCAAACTAGAGGCAAGGGAATTTAACTTAAAAACCAAGTTTGTTCGGTGTAGACACGTCTATTGTTCCGACGTTTGACTAGAAAACAAGCAGTTCGCTGGCCTACACTATGGATTGACAGCTTACATCCCTGCACGTGTTTAATTGAAGCAATCAAAGCCAATATTATTGACAGCTATGATTTATCGTTATATGTTTAGTGACTTTTTTATTTCGGGTTGATCAGTGGTCACAGGCATGTAGTGTGCAATGTGTTCAGTGTACTGGTACGTCTATACATGTAGGAGATGTGTGGAGCATCGACGAGTGGGTGTAACATTGACAACGCGTTGGATGACTTACTCTTACAGGATTGCTTAATGTCGGTATCATGATAATTACTATTCCACATGAAACAAACAGATGAAAAAATTGGGCGACAGTGCTTTGTTTGTCATACATGTAATTCATTCCCATTTTAAACGTATACCAGTTTACTTGAAATGGTGCCGCCTGTTTTGCGGTCGAACGAAATTCTGAGAAGTTTACACTGTATTTCCCATTAATCACGAATGTCTCTGTATTGATTATGAAAACTAATTCCGTGCAAACAAATACATCACACAGCTCTTTAACCACCTGAATATCATTAACCACATTTCACACACAGAGACTAAACCAGCAGACTTGTAGAACAGTACATGGCGGGATTTGTGTTTGTGTTCTAAGCCTGGGAAACCTCATACCAAGATGTACTAGTCACAGAACTCCATCTAATAGTATGCAAAGTCTGTGCTATTTGTAGACAAGGCATGTGATTACGGCTTTCTTTTATTCCCGTATTAATATTCATCACTAGTGTAAGAGGCGTAGCTTACTGGGGTCATGATGTCGGACATATATCTGATTGACTTAACACGCATAGCTGCAAAGGAAATAATACAATAGAACATTGTACGGTTGTCTTGTAGGCATTATGCTAAGTATATCAAAGAAAATCAGGAAAATCATATCAATTAACAGCCGTGTTAATTCCAATTTGATCGAAAATATGTGTTTGTTGAAGCGGAGTGTGTGACTAAGTACTGACGCATACAATAACTATACAAACTAACATCCATCTTTGACCTACACATTATCAGCCATGTATGCCATAAATTCTTGTCCTATATTATAATCTTAAGCATTATAACATGACATGTATAATGACATTCTTTTCACATCATTGTTCTAACTAATGCGTGTATATAGGGCAAATCTAGAGAAAGACTGTGTAGATCTACATTATACATGTACACTAACAAAGGAGGTATTCTAAACCGCCATTCTGAGAATTCATTACATGGTACAATGAGAGTTTATAAGTACAAGTAAAGTACAGAGAGATGGATCTAATTATGGACATACACGAGTTAATAGACTCACGGAAGTGTATGGATGCTCTTTGTATTGTCCCGAGAGATAGAAATAAAAATATAATAATGGAATATTACCGTGTTCTTAATATCTTTCTTAAGGTTTTTTGAGTTTGTTTGTTTAACATTCGTAACTTTGCATACTAGATACTCAATAGCGATGTTTATAACTAACAATTGTAAAAGGGTTGATTGTACTGCTGATATCACTTTAAAATACTTCGTATATACAGTGTTGCATGTACATTTGGCAACAAATAATGTTTACTTGTTAATGTTCGATTTTCGAAATAAGCAACTCTGCTGATGAAAGTCACGCTCGAATCCGTTCCTGGAAGCAACTAGTACTGAGATATGAGGGTTCATTTTCTTGCCTTAGAAGACCCCCCCCCCCCCCCCCCCCATTATAATTTAGACGCTTTTGAAGACAGCAACAATCCCTATATGCAACTCGGGTAAATTAAGAAATGTCTTCAAATGTGATGCTTATTTCAGTTTAAGACTTCGGTCACTCGATGAGGCCGTTTCTAATATTAACCAGCACAATGTGTGGCTCAGCCCTTTGGCTCTAGATCTAATAATATATTCAAACCAAAACATGTTCTCTTTAAACCGTTTACTTTGAGTATGGCAAATGTAGACTTGTCTTGTTGTTGCAATAGTTGTGTGTAAACAGGCATTGTAATCTGTCACAAGTCCAGTTTACCGTTACATATTTCCTAATTCATACATTCAATGTCAATCCATATCAGATGGGTTTATATCACTATGTTATGTTACTATTAAAGCGCGTGTTAATAACTTTATGATTGGATGAGAGGACGAGTCGCACTAGTCGAGTCATATTGGGGTCTGTAGGGCAAGTGTTCTACACATAATTGTGGTCAGAACTTACACGAGGCCATGTACACCTATATACAAGCATTGCGATGTAATGTTGGCGAACACGAATGATTAGGCATGCCCAATTACGGAAAACTATTTTTTGGTTATTGTTGTTGTCGGTGGTGTTGTTAAATAATATTTTTCTTCGTTTACCTCTCCTTCGTCTTCAACTTATTCTTCTTTAACTTCTTCTTTCTCTTATTCATCTCCTTGTTCATCTTCTATTTCTTCTTCTCCTTGTTCATCTTCTATTTCTTCTTCTTCTTCTTCGTCGTCATCCTGTACTTGTTCTTGTTATTTTTCTAATATCGCGTAACTTGCCAAATTAGTAGATATGTAAGACCAATATCAAAACAAGGCAAATTACTCGTGTCTGGATACATTTTTACTCTTCTGATTTTGTCATGGTAACACAACGGTACATCATCGATGTAATAGTGATATAGAATGTTGATAAGAGTAAGAGGTCACCAGACATGTCAATGTGGGTGTATTACACGTTAGGTGATTGTAACCAGACTGGGTCGTTTTACGTCATCTACGGCGTGACTACGGTTACTGGAGCACCATCCTCCAATCGCAGGGTCCAGAGAGGAGCGGTAGAGGGGGAGAGAAAGAGAGAGAGAAAGAGAGAGAGAGGAATAAGACGATGAGAGAGAGATAAGAGAGAGAGAGAAAAAACGAAAAGGGAGGCAGCCAATGAATAAGTTGATAAAGACATAAAGAGATAATTTAATTGAGAAGATATAGGACGTGGGTGAGGTTTTAGGATTGAACATGTCAATCGTAGGTAAGAACGTCGTATACATGTATATATTGATAACCAATCAGATAGTGGTCGTGTCCGTAACCAACTGGAATGTCGTAACTCTGTCAATTATATGCACTATTTATGTATATGATACTACTGTGACATCACTCTGATGTTCAGTTGATATATTTATTTACGGTATGGTCGTATTATATTCAGTGTAGTATGCGTACATCGAACACCCAGTATAACGATCATTTACATACAGGCGGCGTGGCGTAGTGGGTAGCGCGTCTGACTTGTGAACGGTGGATACCTGTCAGTCGTGAGTTAGAGGCGGCGTGGCGCAGTGGGTAGCGCGTCTGACTCGTGAACGCTGGATACCTGTCAGTCGTGAGTTAGAGGCGGCGTGGCGCAATGGTAGCGCGTCTGACTCGTGGTCGGTGGATACCTG
>ENA-OREC01002616-OREC01002616.1-marine-metagenome-genome-assembly--contig:-NODE-2616-length-10033-cov-12.365609_pt1 | contig 10033 bp, 6 predicted proteins | sample MGYA00248626_ERZ508543 | MGnify/ENA primary metagenome ERZ508543 (study PRJEB26211, sample SAMN05518279) | marine metagenome | isolation source: Puget Sound, Washington, USA | host: Bankia setacea...
GGCGTCGCCGTTGTGGTCGTCGTTTTGCTGGTGCTGCTGCGGGTGCTGGTACTGCTGGAGCGGGGGCAGGTGCTGCAGCCGCGACTCCGGCCGAAGCCTGCTGATAGTATTCCTGCATGAGTACATTCATGACATCAAACCCGAAAGGTAACGGAGGTGGCATTGGGGAAGACCATCCAGGAGGTACCCGAAATTGACGGATTTTATTTTCGAGAGCTCCTTTAACGGCATCAGCCATATCCAATGTAGGGTGATAAACACTTACAGCTGCTTTTACAGCAGCCTTTTCTGTTGTGGCTGTGTTAACTTGCATGAGAGCCATGTTGATTTGATAATCGTTGAAATCATGGAGAGGTTGCATACCCATGGCTGAAATGATCAAAAATGTTAAAATAAACAGCAGTCCATCACTGTCTTAACGTTTATAGTATAGTAGAGAGAACTAGAACCCGTGTCATGTATGATACAATGTAGTGTTTATTTGTGTAAATGATAGCACCCTCAATTAGATCTGTTCATACATGTCATACTTGTAAATGTAACTTCGTCATGTGACAATGCTCTATATACTGTGTATATAAAGAAATAAACACCTTCAGCTTTGCACGTTAAACTGAGCGATGCCGCCGCTTTGCAAATTTGCTTGCATATGTAGTTCGCATGCAATAGTTTTCAACACTGATAATAAATGACCGATACGTTTTGTACAAAAATAAGCCACATGTCATACTTCACATATATCATGCAATTGTTTTACTAAAAAAATGTTGTATAGCTTACCTTGTGAATAGTTGAGAAGAAGTTATCCGCGTGTATTCGTCGTGTGTTCGGCGCGAGCGAGTACGTGGTGTCTGAGACACAAAGGGGAGGGTGGGGGTGGGGCAAATTGGATGGCACACATATCAGGGTAAAATACATGGCAAAGGTGTGTGTAGTTATGGGATATACCCTATAAAGGAAATGTGTTTAGATGTGGTTACAAAGTGTCGTATAAGCACACACAGGGGACATGTATCCTTTCTATGTATCAACTGTTAAACATGATGAGTTGTCTATGGGTATTAGTACATATATACAACACAATACATCAATAAACTACTGATTCTTTATACATACTCCAAACTTGAATGTTATAAAGTTTCATATTTTATATTATATGATCCACGTATATATTATATATTCTTAACGTAATGTTCTCATAGTAAATGTATACAGTTCACCCAAACCATATAGATTACATATTAAACATCACCAACTATTGAGTACGTAAATATATATTGGCATATACATTCAATATGTCATTATGAAATGATGACATGAAGTAAATAGTGTCACACAAGCGAACTCCTGGACACAGAAAATACATATAAATATAGTCTGTGTAAATACTTTGAGTTTTTACCATTTATGTCTTTTCCTGAAAAGCAACAATGGTAATCTTAACGATGAATTCAATTGATGATAGCTTGAACATAGAAACATAAAAATACAAAGATAATTGTAACAAATAACTGAGTCAGTATACTTCATGTAAAAAGAAACAATAAAGCAAAGCAATAAATAAAGCCAAGCACATTTAACGGTAACACATAACTGTAACTGGGGAAGGAGGAACCGAGAACTATGTCGTATGCAAATGAAATATTAAATATTATAAGTTAGAAAACGGATTATTGAAAAAAATGGATGATTTCATGTTACACATTAATTAGTCATTACTAGTTTAATAAACGTTTGAATTAATACATTAGTGGTTAAACAACTAATTTAGTAAGTAAGTGGTCGAATGCATGGCCAGAAGGTCCAGATTTAGAGCAATTATGGCTGCCGTCTCATCCATGATATGATATTAAATTGGTTAAGTTCTATCATAGCATACGACTAATGTCAAGGTTAGGATATGATAGTTAAGCATGCATGAAGAAGGTGCACGTAGACTAGTACATGATCTAGTACAAATGTAGGGGGAGGACGATGTAACACACAAATGCTTGGTATATTACCTTGAGTGCTCAGCGCGCTTTGCGGTGCGGTGACAATGTCGCTTAGTGTAACATGTGATGATAATGCAGATCCGGGCATTATGACATGCGTGGTAGGAGATCCGGGTGTTACGACATGCGTGGTAGGAGATTCGGATATTACGACATGCGTGGTCGAAGATCCGGGTTTTACGACATGCGTGGTGGACGTTCTGGGTTTTACGACATGCGTGGTGGAAGTTCCGGGTTTTACGGCATGCTTTGTGGTATAACTTTGTTCAGACGGTGCTACTTTTGTCTGATCTGGGATATAATGTGTTGTACGGACACTGTCGGTGGTTGACTCGGGATTCAGTGACGCCGATGTCGTCTTACCAAACAACAGTGTTGGTGGATCACGTAGACGGGTAGGCGGGCGCTGTGGAACTGTTGTTAAATGTAGAGATACGATGGTTGGTGGTGTTATTGTCATCAACGGTGGTGGACGTGGTGGCTTCGATGGACCATCCATGAATATCTTCGGTGGTGGGGGAATTTTTGTTTGATCAAGCAGGACAGGGCGCGTGGCAGCAGCAGCTATGTCTGAATGTTACATGACAAATGATGATTAGTAAGTAAGCATTGAATATGAGGCAGATGGTAGTTAGTAGATGAGGTCATGAGGCGTTGATGGAAATATTGAATTATTCACGAATAACATAGTGTGGTGCAAATATTACGTTAACATAAATAGTGCTTACAGTGAAACATTACTTTGGAAAGGTTACAACTTAATATGCTCTATCATTGATATAATATGTTGTGCATTGAGAGAGTATATATCATGCAGCCGGCCAACATGCACCATGCGCTGAAGGAATGATCTAATACTGAACTTGTCTTGCCAGTTCAAGCCTTTCTTCAGAAATACGAACACATTCATCCAAGAACCATCGACAGAAGTTTGGAAATCAGGTGTGTCGAAGATCCATTCTTACATGCACATCTTAATCCGTCACAGAGACATATATGCAACAAAGGTTCACAGTCCAAATGTATTGTTTAGGTATTATTTCATTATACCGGTAATTGTCAGAATGGATATGAACGTAGACGACTAGGTTTGCTTCTGTTCTTGTAGCTAAGCCTGTGTGGAAGTATTGTCTCTTCTGGTGTGAAAGGTAGTCGTTTATATCTGCTTTCCTTGGCTTGTTATATTTCAATTTAAACATTGACTTTTACTACAATTCGTTCCATCAGTCAATACTATGTTTAATAAAGTGTTAACACGCATTGTGTGGTTGCCTTTTGTAAAATGTTTCAGAATATCTCAACTTACAAACGTTGATACCTATCGGACGAATATTGGACAATTGTATCTCAAACCTTTCCTTGACCTCCCACTTCTTCTCGGTAGCAATTCCTCCGCGTTGCAAATTTAAGCCGCAAATGGGACGCGCGTCTATAGGTTTGGGCACATACAATCACAAAACATTCGATGAAGCAGCAAATGATATAGACTCGGACTGCAAATGGTTTGCATTTAGCTCAATTAGTCTGTTAGTGTGATAAGCTGCATTATTCTCATCATAGCTTACACACAAATCACACAGGAATGAGTCAGTACGGACATTTCACATGGTACGTACACGTTGCATTACATAGATGCTTTGAGCAGCGTACATGGTTGTGTTATATCATACCTGCAACGTAGTTATGTACGAATGACATAACTTTATCCCAACGTTCTTCTGTCTTTGCGTCTGCTGCTATATTTGGCATCGAAGGTAACGTGTTTTGTTGACTACTAGTCCCTACTGTGGTTGGAGGTGGGGGAGGTATTCTAGTTGCAGCGGTAATCAGTCTTTCGAACAAAGTCGTGGAGGCTGTAGTCAGTGCGGCAGTGGTTTTTGGTTCAGTAACCGTAGTTGCAGCAGCTGTAGTTGCAGCAGTTGTTGTCGTTGTTGTAGTTGTTGGAACTGTGGTTGTTGTAGTTGTTGACATTGTTGTTGTTGGTGGTGCTACAGTGGTTGTTTTTCTGGCTTCTACAATAAAGTCCTGTAACATACCCATAGTTCTTACCAAACCAACTAATGTTTTCATCAATAACAGTCGTTCAAAGTTCATCCCTTCCGTGTTTTGGTTCTTGAGCAACAAACCAAAGAGTTGCGGCAAGTTTGTCAGGTCGGTCACTTCTTTCATCATGGTTTGATCACCCGTTGCCGGTGTTGTGGCCATGGCCATTAAAGATGGTGCCGCCACTGTAGCAATGGGAATATCCATCGGTTTGGCATCTGCAAGTGGTATAGTATGCATACCTAGGGACACAAGCTTCTTCTCTGCACGTCTTACCAGCATCTCAGTTGGGGCAGTGTTTAAGCTTGGTGCAGCGTAAGATGAACCTTTCAGATCTTTTCCTGACATGTGTATAGGAGCAGACGTCGGTGCGGGTGATATGGGCTCAACTAGGTTCTTCCTTATAGGTAGCGGCACTACAGACTCGCCAACTTGGTTTCCCATAATGACGTCCGTGGTCTTCGACATCATTGAATGTTTCGGCATCACTGTAGTTGAATCGAGTATTGTTGAAGTAGTTAATCCATTAACCATGCTACTACGAGTCGTGATAGCGCTTTGATTTTCCGCTGCCGCTGCTGTTCTTTTTATCAAATGTGCCATCAAATTTATAACGTTAGTATCAGACTGTGGATTAACAACGTATGTGTTTCCAATTGGTGAAGGTGCAACTATTCCCTGCTCCAATAATTTAGCAATTTGTGGATCATTTTTCATAGAAGTGTTGCCTATGAAAGAAGAGAATATCAACAGCTTAACTGATGGTCTTTCTGACTTACAGTAACAAAACTGAATGACGTTTTGATTATAGCTATTGAACCTTTGAAGAAATATTACTATCTATTCCTTCAGAACTATTTCATACTTCTAACAAGCGCTGCAAACTACTCTAGATGGTGTGCAGTAATAACTGACTTAAGTGCATACTTCATTAGGTGATTTTTACAAAACGTACTGAGTTATATCAATGAAACAACTCTCAACCTGAGACATGCAGTGTTATAATGGTACAAATCCTTCTCCTACATGGTTGACACTAGAACTGTTGGGTTAGCGGGTATTCGGAGGAGGTTAATATATATCGTGTACAGTAACACTCACAGTTATCACAGGTCAAACAAAGGTCATGCATAATGAGTTATGGGTTATATGGGATGATTACCTCTGTCTGTTTGGCGCATTAAATTTGAAAGATATAGCTGTGGGTTTACTGGGGTACCTGAGCTTCCTAGGGGTTAAAGGAATAGAACAAACGACGTTAGTTCTGGAAATCCAGCGAACAGTTTTACAAAAAAGCTTTCTTTCAAAAAAATGCGTTACCGGAACCAACTGTTACGCACATCGCATTACTCTTTAAACCCATTTAACCAACAAAATAGGTATGTTATGTTTCTTTGTTAAACCAATTTAGAAACATATACCCTGCAATCTGACAAATATTTCTGTTTTTTTTATTACCATTATCAAATGTTGATTAACGTATTTTTCTATCTAAACAAATGTCATGTGACACTTCTACCAATTGTGCTCATTAGCGTTCAGCCGTGTTACCCGAACAATGCGACCATACTAGTGTTATATCTGAGTTTACCATATTCATGTGACAAAACGTGTGTAAAGTCTGGAGTTAACCTAGCCATATGACAAACACAGTTCATTAGTTGTAGATGCCCTTACCATGTGCCCAAAATAGTTTATTTGCCGAAGTTACCCTGGCCATATGACAACAATAGTTTATTATATGAAGTTACCCTAACCCCGTGACAAGACAATGTGTTATCTTTCGTGACTTAACTTTTTACTTCTGAAAATTGTGATGTACACCATAAGAACAGGGGAACAATTGAAATAATTGATGAACAGTCACAAGTATGAATTGCTGGAAGGAAAGGGCACGTATGGGTGAATGGTGATACAGTTATAACAACTGATAGACGTATATAAAGCGTATCATGTAACACAAATGGCAAACATATGATTATTACAACATCTAAAATGACATTCAATAAATACATGGCTTGTATGCCAATATGGGACAACGAGGTATGGTGGTTAAATGAGTATATATCATAGTTAATATCTCTCCCGATATCCAATGACAAGGACGAAACATCTAGGTTTAACATGGTAACAGGTTGGGTATTGTAACAATGATATAAGGGTGTTTAACAACGAAGCACACTGTACGGATGTATAAAGGGGTATACACGGGGTTCTGGTTCTTGCGAACCAATAATAGAGGGATAACAGGCAAGTACATATCAAATATTGATAGCCAATATATTTCTGTTGTGGCTAGTATTAGTTGCAGTGCAGTTAGGAGTTATGTTAAGGTTGTCCATAAGTGTTAAACAGCTTGAGTAAAGTATATCGGTCAATGTTAATATGTAGTAGGTGTTCCTATCAGTAAATAACGCTATGTACAAGCTCGGGGATAGGGTTTGGCGAGATGGAAGTTCTGGTTTTGGACATTCAAGAGGACAGGACAGGTCCTCTAAGGCTAATAGGGTAATTGGCTGTGTCTAAACGTGGCCGTCCACAACAAATGTGATTAGGAGTACGATTGACCTATTTGTTCAATATTCTCATCTCTGAGTACGTTTGTAACGCATGACATATTGATTCTATCGTCTACATAAGTGCTTCTGTTTCAATCTCTTTATCGCTACTTTATAATGCTAATATTTTTCAGAAGGAAAACTAAATCTAGAAGCTCCTGTATTGTTTTCTCCGGGGAATACTTTCTTTTCTGATCTTTGTGAAAGTGTAAGATACGATATATCTCTCTGGCAAAGTTCTTTATTTCTTGCCAATTATGTTTGGCCCTCTAACACCAATAAAGTGAAACAGTGATAAGTGCAGCTTGATGAGGGGTTCTCCTAAATCAAATATTCTTATAAAAAACGTTGAATATTAACGTACGCTAATGAATAAAGTTCATATGATAACGGATGTGTATACGACATGAGGATAACTATACAATTGGTGTCAACGGATTGCAAACAAAATAGTCTAAAACAGAAGAAGATACATTAGTGATTTAAGGCTGACCTCTGTTCCCAGTCAGCTGCTCACGGATATCAAGATATTTTTTGCAATTTTGCACGGCTTTAAAATCAGTGCGACTTTCGTTATGAGTTGTGTTTTTGAATATCTGAGGCGGTATATAATAGTATAACTTCAAAGGCTATTTAATTAACATTAATACAGTTACGCCGATTCAAAACTATCTTTTTACACACGTAATTTATCTCTACTTCAGCTCATATAGAATACTGTTAACACTCAAGTTATGTAGGCCTACTTTTGTTATTACAAACAAAGAGCTGTAGTAATAATAAAGATATTTAAAGCGAAAGCGACCAAACCCCACTTACCACTTTTGTCGCCTTTTGGTGAAATAATACCAATGGGTACACCGTCTGAAATATGACGTCATTTATGACGTTTGTATTATACTTTACTTTGAGAACACGAAAAGCGACGGCTACCAACGCTATGCAATGCGACGTACTAAGTAAAACCTTCTACAACTAAAGCGCGCACTATCCTTAAAGCCATCAATAAGATGTGTTCATCACACCAAGACAATTGCCAACGAACAGAGACAGCAAATACCTGTGTTGGTTAATGGTTGGGCATTGGGAACCAATGGGTGAGCATTGAATGGGAACATGGTAGTTGATAACATGTAAAGCAATGAGGTCATGTTTACAGCAGTACTCATGCACATAATCTGTATCGTGTTTTATTACATAGTATTGATTACGTGCAAAATGTTTACGCTTATGCTGCACATGCGCACAATGTCGTTGCGACCTACTGTTCCATGCGTGCAATTATTGTAAGGTCTCATAAATAAATACAAATATTGTGAATCCAGCATGATGCACGTATCGGATCTAATAAGAAATACATTTCTTTATTTTTTCATTATTTTGGTAAGAAAAAACACAAACTTCCGTTTCTGTAAAACTTGTTCATTTATGAGACCGTGAGCATACAGCGCGTTATTGCGCATGTGCAAAGCTGTAGGTATTGTTTATAACTGATGTTGTGATAGGTGCACATTGACACTGTCCCGTACAACAACACAGTCGTTGGATGCAACAGGAAATGTCAATATTAGATCTCTCTATATATATATGTATATATATATACCAAAGCTTGTTTCAGTCTAGAGTAAATGAATGAAGTAAAACTGTTAAATAAATGATACAGTTTCCCCTCTATGGTTCTTCATATAATATTACAACTTGTGAACAGTGAGTCCATCTTACTGTGTAAGTATATGTTACTAGTATTGAAGTTAGAAATGTCTACACCAAAGCAGGATAACTGGTTAAAATGGGTTAACTTTAAACAATGGGCTCGCTACATAATTAAGTGTCAATTGCATGGTAGATTAGATGTAGTTAAGTATATTAACATGGCCTTAGAACGAGCTTTTGTTAAACGTTTTCATTGAATTGTGCATACTCATTGTCTCTATATTTAGGATCTTTCGCAAAGCTGGCGAACGGATATTGATGAATATGAGCGGTCAAAGTGAGTACAGACAACTATTATTTCAAAAATAAAACACATTTTATATATATCAGTAATGAGGCCTTAAGTTTAGGCATTGAAGGCGCCAACTTTAAGAAATATGAATCATTACTTGGTATTATGTTAACAAAGGTGGTATATAGTTTTAACAGAGTCTAAACAGTTATATCGAAACAAGATATGTATCTGGTATTACTAGAATATTGCTTGCTTGCATCTCTAAATTACTCAACTATACGTAAGGTCTACCAATAACAGGTTTTCATTGTACACGTGACTTTATCTACCCTTAACATTGCTTCAATGAATAAAGCAAACTTGATACCTTGGCAACGTAACAACTTCTGAATTTCTTAATTATGTTAATACATCGGCAATGCATTTTGGGAATTTTTATATCCGTTCGCCCAGTAGTTTTATTTTGTTCGTGTTTTTGTTTCTCAATATTAATATGGTTATTTAAGTCAGATGTTATTTTTCGTCAACGTTCAAGTCTACTTTGCAACACCTCTATGCATGTCATCTGGTTTGAGCTGATACACAGTTACTTCCCTTACACACATACCTTTTAATATTCTTCAGCAATAGCTTTAATATATTTGCAAAGTTTGTTTCCATTTATCTTATTATGATCAGTATGCACAGAGACACACGTAGTTGATGAAGAGCCATTGTATCATTTGTAATTCAAAGTATGCCAAACCAGGTTTTGAGATAAGTAATGTTCGAGGTAAATGAAATCTAAGATATGCGAAATGTAAACAGGTTAATTAATGAATCCAATGACATGCATAAAGGATGTTTGGGACCCCTATACATCTGATCCCTTAAACCAACTGTATTCCCCGGGAAGTGTCTGAGTAAAGAACGATGACTTACCTAGCCCCATCCCTGCTCCACCTGCCTGCCATGCTGTTCTTGCTTGTGCAGCAACTGCAAATAAACAGTAATAATTGATAATGATCAGCACTCTCAACCAGTATATACTAATTTGCATATTTAAAAAGATTGACAATACCAAACGTACTCAAATAATCGATTATGATTAACAATGATTGATTATTGTAAACAAATTGTCGATACCAAAACGAGCTATTGTGTTATAGTCCAGGTCAAGTTTTGTAAGTGTTTAATTTTATTTTAATACATGCTGTGCGTAGTATGCGACACTAGTGAACCGCGTGATTCATTTAATTAACTCGATGTGTATTAAAGCATATATATGATTGTGTGGGTATCTGTTTTATTTGGTTGGAGAATTAGTGCAACAGTTCTTTGTCAGATTAGTATTAGAGTAGATTAGGTTAAAGGCGTTGAACTTAAATGTGTGTGCTACGTATGTAATTATATTAAACATTAAACAATAGGAAAAATGATATTAAGTACATCTGCCTTCAAGAAAGAACACATATTAAATTCACCAATAGCGGATGTGTCCCCAACACGGA
>ENA-OREC01002617-OREC01002617.1-marine-metagenome-genome-assembly--contig:-NODE-2617-length-10032-cov-14.656655_pt1 | contig 10032 bp, 4 predicted proteins | sample MGYA00248626_ERZ508543 | MGnify/ENA primary metagenome ERZ508543 (study PRJEB26211, sample SAMN05518279) | marine metagenome | isolation source: Puget Sound, Washington, USA | host: Bankia setacea...
CTTTATCATCCAATTAGTACATGTACTTTTATAATTGACTGCACATGTAGTTCCCCTTGATCACTTTGTTTAATTTCAAAAGATTATTACTCTTTAATTGAATTGATTCTTGTTTCTGTGATATTGTGTTTGCCAGAGACAGGTCACATGTACATGATAGGTGGTTGAATAACGTTGAAGTTTAGTAACAGTGACAATTTGTGCTGATTTTAATAAAGAACAGAAGTTAGCATTGTGTGTATCTTAGTCCTGTGATTGAAATGTATAATTGATTACTATGTGGGTATATTTATCATTATTGGTGTTTAATTTATTCATTATTAAGATTGGATTTGTGTTAGTCAGGATAGCCATGGACTTGCTGCTTGGTAAGTTACAGGAACAATGTATAGAAGATTAGGAAGATTCTCTTTAAGAATACAAACACAATTGTCAATGACCAAATACGAGTCAGGTATTCTTGGTTCGCCAAACACCTCACTGTTTTGTAAAACATGTAAAATGCTTGAAATTGATGTAGAGATGCTTATATATACACGTAGGACACTAAACTTATCATGTAAACCTTTTAGGTGACAAATGCAATTTAACTTAATTATAAATCAATCAATTTAATATCCTTTTTTTCCTATTCAATTTTAAATACAATAAAATTAAGAAAAATAGATAAACTCGCAAATTTAAATTATGTCACACTCGTCCTGCACCCAACTTTCTACTCTCCTCTAAATCAGAGAAATAGGTTTTTTGAAGATTGGGTATTAAATGGGTATTTGCCAAACTAACTTTTTCAATTGGGTATTTGTAAATTTCATATCAATTGAGTAACACAACATTTCTTCTATGTTTTCTATGCAACTTTTAACTATTTTAATTAGGTATTCATTAATTCCTTTGTTTTTTTGATACTCTTCATTTGAAAAACATGCAATTGGGTATTCCAGAAAAATAATTGGGTAAAAAACAGCGTATCATTCTGTTTCTCTGTCTGAATTCTTGATTTTTTATTTGAAATGTACCTTATTCCTTAATGTTGTGTGTTGAAGGTGACAGTAGGCAACTGGCACCCTATTTTTCAGGATATTTGGTATTTTCTTACATCCAATATCCCTAAAAATATAGTTATTGTCATAATATACACGGTTTGATCTTACATTTCATTTAAGAAGTCAATATAATGGCTCATTTCAGCGAAAATCTAGGCAATGACAGTTTGTTTTATCTTAGGTTTACATTTACAATTTTTGAAAGCCTCAAAGGCAGATCCCACCAACATTATTGTTTTAAAAGAAAGGTAAATAGATTTTTGATCAACAATAATGTGAAAATATACGCCACCTAGGGCACAGCCATCTTCAAACATGCGTGGGCATTGGTTTCTATACATTGGTTATTGAAGAGCGCATAATAGTTACATGCGATTTCGTTGGAAGAATACCTTGAGTAGTCTCCCCTGCCTCATGTATATTAACTAATACATTTTTTCTGTCAATTGTGCCATGGTATGAACTAAGTGTTCCAGAAGGAAGCACTGTGGTTGCCTATAATGACCACATGTCTGTCAAGAAGACTTTCTAAAGTACAGTTTGGGTTTTGGTTGCTGACAATATTTTATGAGGAGGCTTATTTGACATTTAAGTCAATCTTCCATAAGGCCCTCAATTTATTTTAGTTGAATTGTGAAATCACACTCTAATCTGTTCCTTGAATCAACCTGTACTAAGCAACATGGGTCAGGTTTTTTGCTCAAGGAACCAATGAGATGGGGTTCTAACCCACAACTCACTCACCGATTTTGAGTCAGATGCACTATCCACTGTGCTAACAATCCCAAAGCAAAAACATTGTTCCACATACCATATATTTATTCCATATTAAGGTACAGGTATACTTGTGCAGTTGTCCTGCAACTAAATGTCTAATTGATAATTCAGTAGCAAAAGAAACAAGTTTAGAATAAAGCGTTAGACTAACCATGACAAAGACATTACAAAATAATAATAATATGTATATTGCTTCTGAACTTGTTTGTTGGCCTATGTTCATTATAGATCGTTTTGTCTTACGCAATACACCAGCTTGCACATATTTATGAGAAAAAAAACACAAAGTTAAGAATTGGTTTTTCACTGAATGATGAATCATATAGTATATCAATCTTTTAAAATGTTAATTTATTTTATTCAAACTGTTCAAAGTGTTTTATTTTTTTAATTCAAACTGTTTTGTGTGTTTTTTCCCCATTAAAACAACCCAAAATTAGTCACATGCAGGTTCTTATCAACTTGAATCCAATTTAGCTAGACAATTGTTTAGTGAGTTTTAACTAAAAGTTTTAAGATTAAGAATAATATGAGAAACAGTACAATGTAGTAAGCTGATAGAAAGGTGTATACTATCCTAGAGAGAAGAATGTGACAAGGTATAAGAACATGTATGTACTGTTACTTTCAGGATGTTTTGTAGATTCCCCCAGCCCAACAGATGCACCAACAACACTGGACTTAAGGTAGGTTTCCCTGATTATTTAATATGTTGAAGTGTTTTCGTATGTTTGGTTTGACGATATTTAACGAGGGTTTTTATTTAACATTTAAGTCAATCTTCCATAAGGTCCTCAATTTATTTTAGTTTATTGTGAAATCACGCTCGAATGCGTTCCTGGAACCAACCAGTACTAAGCTATAAGGGTAAAGTTTCTTGCTCAAGGAAACAACGGAGGCCTTTGATGGGACTTCTGGCTATTGGTCATGTTTGAAATAAAAAGTTATTTTTACTCTGATACACCTATTTGTACCTTATAATGTTCATAATGTATGTTATCTAAGTTACACATGTGTTGTTGTTGGCTATCTTAGGTGTTATGAAATGGATTGGCGTAGATAAAGGTACTACATGTACTGGTTATACTGTCTGTCACATCTTGGGTTTCAATAGATTCATAAAACATGGTATAGGGACAAGAGCTGTGAAATCAGTTGTCTGTGTTGTACATTTCTGTATGTCTTAGAGTGGACAAATACAACGCCTAGGAGAAAAGATGGTAGATGATTTCGTGCAATATCTATAGCAACACTTATTCCATTTATTTTTAAAATCCTTTGTAGATCCATCTTTGCTGTTGATAAGGATGTTTTCTGTTTTCAAATCTATCCATCTTTGCTGTTGATAAGGATGTTTTCTGTTTTCAAATCTGGTCATCTACCAAGTGCCATTCATTGTTTAGTCCTGGTAATTGGGTTCAAAACATGTGATTCAATGAAACATCAACTGGCTAAAATGTGATTTGGGAATTCATCAGTATTCACTGCAAAGTCAGAGTTGTACCTCTACTTCACAAGAGTTTACTTTGTTGATAAAGTGAACCCTTAGAGATTCCCAGACTCAAAGTAATCAACTGTTGTTTTTCCCCAAATAGATATTGGGTCAATTCTTTAAGCTCTCCGTGTTAGCACATGACTACTTGACCCAAGAGGGTTTATTTAGATCCTGCTAGAACTGACCTTCACTGAAGATTTCCGAATGCAAGTAAAGTGCAAAAATGTCAGCAAGCATGAACTTCTTTCCACTTTGGATTGATAATAAGTCTTATGATAAAACTCAGCGACTCTTGTAGTACATGGCAGTTGGTCTATTCATATCAACTTTGAGGGCTAGCCATTCAGACTTGATCAACAATACAACCCATTTGTTTGAGAACATCAGAGTTACAATCACATTTGCTGTCCACACCAATGGTAGCTCTTTCTACTGCAGTTATTGGAAGGTTTACTGAATAACACACCTGCATGCATCTAGTCTGATTGTCTGACTCAATATCACACACCTTGTTGGTTGTGTGATCATTGACCAAGTCTTACAGTGTATCTTGTTTTACTTAATATTGATCATTCCAAAGTGTAAACTATTGAGTGGCATTGTCCAAGTACTGAATGTTACTACCATGGCGATGACGTATGGGTGTGAGTCTTAAGCAAAACAACTAAATTTCTTGGAGACTATTAGTCACCATAACCCCTGTTCATGCCCGAGAGAACTTTCTAACCCGAGTTGTCTTACGTAGTCTGTAAAGGAGGCTCTGCTAAATGAGTTATTTCCCTTTCATGTAATTTTTCTATGATGAATGACTTTTACTTAAAGGCCTTTGTTATTTGTCTTATTTTATAGAGGCAGAGTGAAATACATTGTTTTATATTGTTTTAATTATTTGTATTATAAAGTTTTCGTTCTCCATTTCTTTTCCGTATTTCCATGAAGTTCCATAAACCTTTTTGTTTGAGAACATTTTCTAAGTTGTCTTTTGAAGACAATTCAAGCTTTCTATTGGACAATGGGTTAAAGTCCAACTGTGACTGTGAAATATGTTCACTCTCAGCAGCGAGGTTTGCTTTGGCAACCATTTTTTAGCCGGATTTTTCTAGTTATAACCTTTTCATTAGTTGACAGATTTACTTCATACTCACACACACAGTTGCTTTGGTCGAGACCTTTACACTGATATGCCACATTGTGACCTTAAAATGGTAGGGTTTGCATTTTACTAAGAAACATTCATTTGTGGAGAAAAATATAAAAAATAAATTAAAAAATATTAAAATCTGAATTTGACATATAGGTAGATTGACTTTAGATTATCATAGTCAAACTCTTACTCAAACATAATCAGAAAATAAATAAAATGTTTTTAGATACTTTATTCCAAAGATAAATGAATGAAAAATTGAGGCTGTATTTTTTTTTCATTCAGAGTGAACTGTTACCACCAATTCAATTGAAAGTTCTTTTAGTAATTATAAATGATAATGGATATAAGATACCATAGTTTGAAAGTAAGTACATAAAGATTGTTATCAATTAACTAAGTTAATTAAGATATATCTTGTGACACTTTGTATTTTTATGTTATTCTTTCTTTCTTTATTGTAGCTTTTTTCAACTTATTCTATCTATGTTTTTTTTCAGAGGCTTTCAAACATATCATGTAGCAATCCATCAAGTATTGTAGGGTTGTTATGTAAACTTGCGACAATTTGTTAGATAGCATCTTATCTGGTTACCATCTGTATTACCTCCCCTGTGGGCTAAACTTGCTCTTCTCCTGGGGCTAAGAAACACAAGCCAAGGGAGACAATCCTGTGTGGTGATTGAAATGAAGTTGATTTTCTTTGTTGTTGCATTTTAGATTCTTTGTCCCTTCTTCATTCTTTTGTTTAATTATGATTAGTTTAATTATTAGTTTGATTAGTAAAAGACTCAATGTTCAGCCATTAAGGTTCAATCATGTCCATTAATAACTTTATTTATGAAAAAAAGTTTCCAGAATTTAATTTTCGGATATCTGAAGGCCCATGTGAGGAGTTTGAAAGATTGACACAAAGTTGACAACATTTTGACAGATTGAAATCGATTAATGATTGAGCACTTTTTAATAAATTAGATATCAACATGGCTTTTAACCTAAATTCATTACGAAATATGACCATATCAATTAACGTTTCAATAAAATATGTATGATTAGTACCTGGGCATTTTTAGTGCCCCACATTGCTAACATATTTTTGAAGAACAAAAAAGAATCTTCATTCAAAGTTGCCATTCAAAATAACAAGTATGTTAAGTTTATTAGAGGTCATACACTTTTTTCTTCAGAAAACAAATAGATTTTTCAATCAATGTTTGAAAGTTCTGCACACAAAAAAAAGGGCAATGTTAAGAGGATATTACATGTATGGTTATTATATACTGTATATATTACAGGCTGCATAAATGGATAACATTTAAGGCTCTCTTTCTACAAAACCAAACATACCAAACTCAAAATGTTTATTGGCAATACCATTGTCAATTAATCACTTAGATTGTTTTTTAATGTGGCAATAACTTTGTCTTTGGTGTCAGCAGAACCCAAGATGTCCAAGCCTTTCCAGTGATAACATATTTCTTTTTCAAGAAATGTCCCAGTTTGGCATGTTTAACTTGATTGACATGTAGATGATGAAACTATCAAACTAAATCTCATTTTTTTATAAAATAACAAAAGTTCAAAAACATAATTGCTTCAATATTGCTGATTGTAACAAAGTTTGAAAACATAATTGCTTTGAAAATGCTGATGGAGATTGAAAATCTAAGGAATCTTGTCTCAAAATAACTGCTTAGAATAGAAGATGATCTTGATTGGTGAGTTAATGGTCAAAGATATACTTGTAATGCCCTCCCTGCAGCTAGTAGATTCAACATTGGCTGATTTCACTTAGATTTCATCAGTATAATGAGGTTAATAATGATTTTGTTCATAGATGGACGAGAGAGAAAACAAAGTAAGGTAAATAAAGTCATACATAGGAAAGTTGACAAGTTACTGACAAGTTGATAGAAGCATTGCACTGTATTGCGACATTGAGCTCTATCTGTTGCCACGATCTGCTGCTTCGAGATCTTATCATGCATCACAGAAAATAGGGCTGAGGGGACAGGCAGGGGCTGATAACACTGTATCAATATTGAGGTTGTAAAGTGAAATGTAAATGAGATGCTGAAAAAACATGTTTACGTTTCATGATGTAATAATGGTGGGCTTTGTGGGAATTTGATTAATGGATTGTTTAGCTGGAGGAGATGAAAGTGTTGCTGGTCCTAGTGATGTGTCCCAACAAAATAAGTTGCAAGTAGACGTGTACAGTTTCCCTTTTATCCTACCATCGCTGCTTTATTTGACTCAAATCAGCCTGCCGTGTATACTATAGCTATCTACTGCAGGCTATACATGGCAGAGTGACGTCAGAGGTAAACATTGCTAAAATGCAAATGGCCGCCATTTTTTCTCTCGATCTGTTTCTAATAATAGTTGTCATGTCATTAAATTTGCATTATTTATAAAATAAAGAAATCATTCCATCCCAGTTATCAGTCTATCGTCTGTTTCGTACCTTTACTTTTTCGTTCTATTTATATCGATAAAACGAAAGTAGACAGAGTCGATTTGACCTTTACAACAACAAAAAAACATTGTAAGCTGATTTTGTTCTCCCGTTTCATTTGTTTAGACATTATAAAAAACACAGAGGAAACTATACCTTTTTTCCACGCATTGCTCGTATTCTAATGTGTCGTTATTGTGTCCATGTCCATCAATGAATCGTTTGAGACTTAATCACTGTGTATTCAATTTTGATTGACAGCTCTGAGTGCCGATGACGTCATGGTGGCGACTTCCTTGAAATCAATTAAATCGTAGAACAGTTGTGTGCCCTTTTAATTTTTGTATATTTTTGAAAACTTCTGTATATTAGGCTCGTCTTCAAAAGGTATACATGACTTGGCAGAGCCTCGCCATGTATACCTCCCTCCAACTTGCCTAATATACTGAAGTGTACAAAGACAGGGACATAATATTCTCTCTATATATAAGACCACCAGATCTGTAGACCTACCTTTGGTACCTACAAAAAGTGGTCCCAATAGCAAGTTGGTCTTTTTAACAATACCCAAATATAATAACATGAGAGGTTTGGGACCAAAAAATACTGGTAGATGGTCTTGATATGCACTATCAATGTCATGTCTCAAGTATCTGAGCTTCACAAAGAAAAACATATTCTTTTGAGTCAATATTCATCACAACACCACACAATTTCAAACAATAACTTTCCATCTTGTATGAATAGATAAAACAGTCAGTGGTTATTTTTGTACTATGATTATGTGTTTTGGTCATGATTGTAAATAAATGTGCATTTGTATCTTTAACAAGAATAACCTATAGTTTTTGTCCAATCACCTTGCAATGTTTGTATGCCCAAATTAGTAAGTAGAATCCCTCATTGTTTATAAACACATGTCTGGTCAATTATAACTCCAAAATGGTTCATGTATGTTTCTGCTCCTGTTTGTTTATGCCATACTGATAATATGTACACAAAGTCTAAACTAATTACCACCAGTACTTCTTATATTTAGATTGAATATGTTGACATGCTTGCTAATCTCAGATGTTTGTCAATATAATTACAATATTATTTCGCTCTATAATGGCCTGTCACATTGCTTCTTGAATGAATGGATTAGGAGCCACTATGCATATAGCCTGAAGGAGAAAGCCATGTTTATTGGTTTATGTAGTTGTCAACTCAATATTCACAGCATTTTACTGATAAGCCCTAGCTGTGCTGTGTATATTATTTGTAGGAGTTAATTTAACAAGGACATTTTGTTAATTGGCAACAATGACAGTTATGAGACAGTAGTGCTTCCAGCTTTATCCAATTAAGAGATCAAACTTTACTCCATACATGTAAATAATGGGACTGATAATGTCTATGTCACTGTCAAATGATGAGATTTGATGGACTTTGGTTGGTCTATCAGCTGCTTTTATAATTATGTATTGGGATATTGTGTACTGAGAATGAACATATCCTCATAGATTTTCTTAGACAAAGATTATAAAGTGATAGGTTTTATGTTCAAATATTTATGACAATGGTAAGTCTTGCATTATATACTTGTAAGTCAGAGAGGCTTTATTGTAAAAAATGTAAAACTATGTAAAGTCATGCAAAACTCAAATTTCACCCAAAATATTCATAATTACTCTGTGCTAGAATCTCTCGTAACAATGAAAACAATGAACTGATCTTAATTTATTCATTATGTAAATGTAAGAAACAGGAAGGCATTGGTACTGGAGGATCGTAACGATATTATGATATGAATACCAACAGATAATGAAAATACTTTTAATTCCTTGTATCTATTTTAATTTTTATACACATTTTTAGACAAGTATGTGTACATGAACAGATGAAAAAGTTGTATACTGCCTTATAAAGTGAACATGAGTTAGTGAAGAGAAAAACAGCCATTGCTAATTTGGCAATTTGAAAAAGATATTGCTGCCCTTTAAAATAAAACACTTAAGAAATTAAGGTGAAAAAAGAGGTTATGCAATAGAATAGACTGACCAGCCTGTTTTAAATAGTGTTGTCTAGCCTGAATCCTAGACATGCTTAAATGCTGTAAAATCAATTATTTTTGTTCACTTAAATTTCTTTTTTTAAAGGAAATTTTCAGTGCACCTAGATATGTGGATGAAGCTAAATACACAACATTTCTTAACAAAATCTTCGATGTAATTGACATTTAAATTCCTGATTAGTTACCCTGAAAAATATGAACATTTTAGGCCTTGCAAACTATAATGATTTTACGGTATGTTCAGGTTGCCTTGTCTTTGTCATTGTCTCACCAGTAATTTCAAAGGAGACACTGAAATATTGAAAATTGAAAACTCATTTATTAAAGTTGACATGTTTAGGGCAGGGTAGAGACAATTGGGGTCCAAGGGGGTCATGTTCAAATTAGTTTAAACAACATTCAAACACAAGCACCATTAATTTCAACTTTTCTGACAGAACCCCATTAATTCATTGCACAGTATATGTTTTGACTTTGATTTAATGTAATAAGTTGATATCAAAACTATATTGAGATGATATCATGTTATCATGTCCTATATGTTATCAGATTTGATCACTAGAGAAACTTTGACACCCTAGCCAATATGTTAGATTGTATTCTAGCACCTTGTAATCAAAGAACATTGACATATCATGAAATAAGATCATTTATTGACTGGATGCGAGATAAGAATCATTGAGAACTGTGTCATATGTCACAATACTACATCTCAATTATATTTCTTCCTTTAGTCTTTCATTAATAGCACACAATTAACTGAAAGGCATAGTATAAAGATTTGAGAATAATAATATTATTGTGTATAGAAGCGGAAGAGATTATCTGCAATGATGTTCAAAACTGACAAATTTTGTATTTAAGATAAACGTTTTAGAATGAAATTGTAATGACTTTCTAATAAACAACTTTTGGTGTTAAACTTTGACAAACGTCGAATTTAAGAATATATTTTTTAGATGAAATTGTCATGATTTCCAACTTATACAATCAGGCCAGAGTTTTTTATTTTTAGATTCACGGACCAGCCGACTCCAAGTCCCCCCCCCCCCCCCC
>ENA-OREC01002618-OREC01002618.1-marine-metagenome-genome-assembly--contig:-NODE-2618-length-10032-cov-13.833752_pt1 | contig 10032 bp, 3 predicted proteins | sample MGYA00248626_ERZ508543 | MGnify/ENA primary metagenome ERZ508543 (study PRJEB26211, sample SAMN05518279) | marine metagenome | isolation source: Puget Sound, Washington, USA | host: Bankia setacea...
TTCATTGGAAAATAGAATAAGCATGACCCGTGCAAGTAATATTTCATTGGAAAATAGAATAAGCATGACCCGTGCAACTAATATTTCATTGGAAAACAGAATAAGCATGGCCCGTGCAACTAGCACGTTTATTGGAAAGTTGAATAAGCATGCACGACCCTTGTAAATAGCATTTTACTTTTTTCAAAAGCTTTTAAAAATATGGTCCATAAACATATAACTTGATATAACAAATACGTATATGCGTTCAAATGTACAGTGATGAGAGAAAGCAATACGCATAGTTCACGGTACGAGTAAAACGTGTGTCATGTATGGTATACCATCTCGTTATGCACATAACACAAGGATCTATAGAGATAGGATACAATAATGTGTGACAAAGAGGACATTGAACTACTAGATATAATTCCTTTATTTATACATATATAGTTGACGCTTAAATATGGAATTGGGTCAACTGCTTTTCGATTTGAAAATGGTTCATATTACCTTAAATAGAAGTTATCTTTACAAACTAAAAATACGTTAGACAGAAAACGAATTGTATGTGACATCAAGGCTGAATGTGGCATTATAAGGGTTATCAGGAGAACTCAGCTCATAGAAGTTTGGATGAAATACGTCCTGTATCTGGAGGAGTAAAGGGAAAAAATAAGTAGAAAAATGCTGTGAAAACTGACATATGCCAACCATTAAGGATATTGTTCTATTTCTTATATCCGAACTTGACTCCTTTTCCCCTTTAAAGTGCATGTGTTTCGTATATAATTTGTTTGTTTGTAAATAGAGCAATGAAATGGTGTCAGTGCAACGCGTTCTTTGAGAGAGTAAATGTGTTACTCAAAAGAGACACTGCGACTTGTACATCTGGTTTACTTTGTCCATCGTTCAGGAGTACTATGAAATCGTGTGTTGCTCCATTTGTTGACAGTACACGTTTACATTTGGAAATCATAACGTACATGAATTCTTAATATAGAAGACGAGGTTCTAATTTAGGATGACTTTAATATGTATATGTACATGTATTAGCTTTCAGTTGTTTATACTAATATATATTAGCAACTCTGCTTATGTAAATCACACTCGGACTGTAACCAGCCAGTACTGGGCGATGAGGGTATAGTTTGTCGATGGTTAGCTGAAACCCGACATCCATGTTCGAGACTGTTGGTACCTGCAAAAACAACTTTGTCAAACTCTGGGAGGTCAACCGTTCTTCCTTAGCGATAGTTTTATGTTGACTACGTGTATACTGAAGCAGGAAAACATGTCATCTATGTGCAAAGGATGGCTTTAATCGTACCAATTCGGGTATATCCGGAAACAGAGTATGTTCAAACTCACCGCCATTATAAAACGAGGACCAGTGAGTGGTTTATATTGAAAGTTTATATTTGTAACTAAGGGTGCGTACTCGAATAAGGAAATTAGGAATTTGCAGAATATGTGTTTTTATATATTTTATTTCCCTGATTAAAGTAATAGTATACTCATATTTGATATTAAAGAAAATGAATGAACGTATAACAGACAATTAATATAGCAACAAATATATCCCATCGTACATTTTTGAAAACGAAGGTAATATATTTAAAAAGTTTAAAAAAATATGTTTACGATTTTCAAATATTAACGGTGCTATGCATAACTTATTGGTCGGTAAATGTCTGACGGGAGCGGAAAGCGTACGTTAACAAAATGCTTTTGGTCTGTATCTATTAAAACAAGGACGTTCGCATCGGTTAATACATATAATGTATCTTTTTCAAGTTATTTAAAACTTCTGAAGCAATATCGTACGATTGAACAAATGTGTTCAGATGAGCATATTATTACTTTACACAAAACCACAGTTTCACAGCAATCAATTATGGTTGATACTTTTCAAACCCAAAATGAAGTCACCTACGATTCCTCCTTCATTAAAATATATGATACTAAGGAAAATATACCAAAGATAACCCTTGTTTTTTTTATAAACATTGACAGTGGTCAGCAGTCAAAAAGAAATAGAACACAGAACAGGTTTCTATATAATAATGTGAACATAGTTATACAGCTCAATGATGTATTTGAAATAAAGTTAAAGTTTCTGTTAACATTTCTTGAAGCAACCGTTACAACTTACAACAGGTAGCATTTGATCATCCAGTCAAAATACAGTCCGGGGAGTAGTGGGCCTTTCATATAAGTGTCCATGTACATCTATTTAACCTGAAAACACAACGGGTTCTTACATGTGAACGTTGTACTCAGATCCTAACGATGTTACGAGCAGTGTCGTGGACATTTTCTTCTCAAGGGAGGTTATCATCGCGATGAATTTATTCCAGATTTAGGTTTGATTCACGCAACCTCCACGCAAAGATAACGTCATGGCGTGTCAATGGGGGTTTCTTCTAAAGGGAGGTTATCCCACGTTGACTTCGTCGGCCTTTAAATAGTTTTTACCACATGCTTGGATTAAAATCTACTAACTGTACTAGTTTCATTTATCTCTACAACCACCGCCAACGTCGTATGGTGCCACACTTAAACAATATACATGCGCAAACACAGCTTAAATTGGTTTACCTCAGTTATTAATATCTACCAGTTTGGTGAATGCAAGTTGGGGACATTTTCCTCAAGTAGTTATACCAAGGTGAGATGACATCGTTTTATTATGTAAGTAATGTGTTTACAAACGTTTGGCAAACCCCCCGCCATGCGTTTCAAGTAAACAATCTTGGATACATATTGAGTAAAATCTATGGTACTCAGCAAGGGAGAAAATGAAATCCAACCAACAGTTACACGTATGTAATCTGACCCATTTGGTGTCTTTGATAATATAATACAGAATGAGTATATAACTTGTTATTTTACTAATTTTGATATTTAGAAGAAATTGTTTTGGGATAATACTACAGAGATTGAAATTGTTAGAGGTGATAATATTGTGTTTATTTATTTGTTCAAGGGGGTACACGTGTCCTTTAGCTTTAACATGACCTCAAAATGAAATCATGAAAATACGTGACTTAGATAGAACAGTTATTCACTTACGTTTATTGCTCCGTAAATATCCGAATACACATTGATGATGAGAGAGTGCTATTTAGTCGATTTGACACTGCTATGTCTTCAATACACAACCTAGAAATTCTCTTTCCTATGAACTTTTTTTAGGGATTCGTAATCTAATGGGGTCCTAGAACAAATTCAGTTTTGTTTCCAAGATGGCAAGTTTGGGCAACTCTCGTAATCTGCATAAATCCAAGATGGCCGTCAGAACCCATCTGAAAAATTAACTTTCCAGGCACTTATCTCAGAATGATGTATAAGACATCTTTTTATAGGTGTTCAGATATGCAGAATCTATGTCTGAAAATTGAATTTTTTAACTATATATAGTTATATATAGTAGTCGATTTGACATTTTCGGAACCTAAACTGTTCTTGCCTATGAATATGTTTGATAATTCGTAATCTTATGGGGTTCTAGAACTTCTTCTTCAGCGTTCGATGTAGACTTGTTATATTTGTAGTCCCGTCGCGGCGATTAACCGCACCGTCAGGCGTAGGACGGTGGCTGTTCCATGGAGTTTGTTTCCTAGGGAACTTTCTGTAGGCCAGGTGCTTTCTCTTTTGTGGAGAGGGCATGACTGCAGGACATGGGCTGTGGTTTGTGCTTTCAGTCCGCAGGAGCAAAGGCCTGACTTGTCAATGCCAATCTTTTTCATGTGGCTACGCAGTCTGCAGTGGCCTGTTCTTGGCCGGAATATCATGGTCTGTTCGTGGCGCGATAGTAAACATTTATAACTGTTCCAAGTCATTTCTTTGAAACATAAAAACTTATTGTAATTAAGTAAAAATATTAATAAAAAAAATACAAAGTCTCAAGAATAGTATTAAAACTTTATTGAGATCCCCAGATAACTGTTGAGATCAAATTGATATACATGTTATATAAGCAAACTTCATATAGATTGTTTACCAATAATTTTACAATCTCAAAACAATAGCTTAACACTTTAAAACACGTTTCTAAGTACATGCCAGCTGATCAATAACTAACAAATATTACCTCCTCTGGATAACAGTTAACAAAGAAAGGGTGTTCATTTATTCAACTTAAGAACCCAACATAAACCTATATACATTAACTTTATTCAAAAGACAAGAACTAAAAAGAATCGTGAAACTTGTACTTATTTCATTGGTGAATGCTAGTAACAAGTGTATCGACTATCTCGGAGCACTTTACTATCTCGGAGACACTTGACTATCTCGGAGCACTTTACTCACTCGCCTTTATCAATCCTGAAATTCTATTCAATTAACAAGCCATTAAAAGTTAATATGAAGCTTAGGGTCAAGGTATTTCTGTTACTAACAAGGTCTTGTCCCATTATTGCATAAACATATATAACAAGAAATAACAAAAGTTCTTGCTAATATTAAATTGTTTTTCTGGACGTTGGCCCACAGTTTACTCCTAGTCTTAGGCTAGGATAAGTACATGTTGTTTTCTTCCAAACAATCAAGCCATAAAAATAGATATAAAAAAACAATTTCATAACAATTACTACTTATCCTTTGTTCATAGATGATAAAATGCTTGTTTTTAATATTATCATTATGAAAACCTTGATATAATATGTGTTCAATTTAACCACATACTGTAATGTAAAGAAAAAGCATGCCCAACTTCAAGAGAGTGCATTTAAAGGCCATGCCATAAAAGTATCTTTTCATGTCAATAACTTTAAACAAACTTGTTCCAGAAAGTTCAGAAAACTTCCCAAAGGTTCTCTAAATAATATTTCCTAAGAAATCACATACGATAGAAAATGTATTGACAACTGAAATAGAATGTACAATCATATATAACTATCGTGCAAGCAGTTTCAGAAAATAATTCATTCTATATCTTGTTTTCTCATTTAGTGTCTAACCCATTTTTCGCCCAATCACGAAGCAGTATTAAAACAAGAGCACCTCCTACAGGAGCATAATACGCCCAAATTTACTATATATGCTTAAGCAAATATTTGAAAAAGGGGGATACCTCTGTTACAAAAGGACAAATAAAAATATCCAGCCTTCACGAACAACAAAGTACTAATGAACAACAAAGTACCATGGGTGACAATCCTAGAAGGTTTCAAGATCATCAACTGAAAACTGTAGGAGGAGCTGTGTTCACAAGAATTTGCTAAAGCACGGACGGAGGGACGGACAGCTTGCGCCAAAACATAATACGACCATTTGTGCATATAAAAATTAAACATCTATTTCATGAACACAGCTAGTGAACCTATAGAACCTGTAGAACCTATAGAACCAATAGAACCTATAGAACCTGTAGACCCTGTAGAACCTATAGAACCTATAGAACCTGTAGAACCTATAGAACCTATAGAACCAATAGAACCTATAGAACCTGTAGACCCTGTAGAACCTATAGAACCTATATAACCTGTAGAACCTATAGAACCAATAGCACCAGTAGAACCAATAGAACCTATATAACCTGTAGAACCAATAGAACCTATAGAACCTGTAGACCCTGTAGAACCTATAAAACCTATATAACCTGTAGAACCTATAGAACCAATAGCACCAGTAGAACCTGTAGAACCTATAGAACCTATATAACCTGTAGAACCTATAGAACCAGTAGAACCTATAGAACCAATATAACCTATATAACCTGTAGAACCTATAGAACCTATAGAACCAATAGAACCTATAGAACCTGTAGACCCTGTAGAACCTATAGAACCTATAGCACCTGTAGAACCTATAGAACCAATAGCACCAGTAGAACCTGTAGAACCAATAGAACCTGTAGAACCTATATAACCTGTAGAACCAATAGAACCTATAGAACCTGTAGACCCTGTAGAACCTATAAAACCAATAGCACCAGTAGAACCTGTAGAACCTATAGAACCTATAGAACCAATAGAACCTATAGAACCTGTAGAACCTATATAACCTGTAGAACCTGTAGAACCTATGGAACCTGTAGAACCTATAGAACCTATAGAACCTATGAATCAACATTAACCTCTATTGCATTTGTACAAACAAACAAGCTAAACATATTCTCTTCTTTTTAAAGTCAGCAAAAGTTTTTTGTAACAGATACAAAGTCTAATTTAGTAATAATTCTACTTTGAAATGTTTAAGTTAATGTTTTTCAAGCTTAGTGTATAGGATAGGATTCCCAATGCAAATAAATATCATACACAAATCAATTTAGTTGAATTTAGTTGCACAGAAAAACTGCAACCATATCATAAATCAATCAAATGTTGTAAAATAGTGAACAAACGCATGACACTCCTTTAAAACCACTGGGTCACGTTCCATATTGCAAATCCCATATCTATGATTTCAGTTTATCAATTTTTCATCAATGAACACACGCAGTCAGGTTGTTTAGCAGTTAAAACCTTTATCTCATTTTTAATCAATAATCCATTTTTAAAGTACTTATTTGTTTCCAAGCAAAGACAGGTAACAGGAAAAATGCCATTCATAAATATTGAAAGATTGGGTAATCTGCACCAAAAACAATTCCTTGTGTAACTTTGAGCAAAATCAATGCTTACGTTTAGCTATTTTTGCAAGCCATAATTCTGAAATGTTTTACACCTGTCAAATATTAAGTTCATACTAATTTAATTTAGTTTGACTGTAAAACAGGTCACTTTGCTTATGTAAATCAAGCTTTTATCCAGTTCTTAAAACCAACCAGTACTAAGCTATGAGGGTGAAGTTTCTTGCACAAGGAAAAACCGAGAGGCTTTGATGGAGCTTCAACTAACTATCGACCGATTACAACTCAGACGCTCTGTCCACGCTACATTGATTCTATGTGTGCCAATTTTAAATTAAATATTTATTCTACTAAAATGTGAATTGATATATCAGCGCAAACTTGTATGCATGTCTTGTGTCAGCTGAATCAAGTTGAAATGCCTATAAATGATAAGTTAAGGCAACAAACATTTGTGTATTGTTTTGGAATCCACATTTTATGAAAGCGCCCTAGTTTTAATGTCAACAAAAATAAATGATTTCACCATATAAAGTAAATGTTGACAGGAAACAATAACTTTCATTCTGTTATGTCACATTTGTTAACTTAATATATATGTCAAAAAGTCCATAGTGATCTTGACAGTGGGTTTCTAATTCTTTTGATCTTTAGCTTGTACCTGAATATACAAGAAAAATAAAAATATAAACTGTCAGTAGTGTTAATTCTTTTTTTAAAAACTTCATATTAAACCTTTTCCTTGACATCTCAAGATTTAAAAAAACTATTTCTTTGACTCCCTCAAATAAGACCATTACCAAAAGAAAATATGACCATAGTTCCTTGAAACCTAAGGCTGCTGGAGTTGACTGTGACTACAATTATTACTTCTGCCTAATAACATCTATAGACAAGTAAACGATTAAATGTCCATCTCTATGCCAAACATTATACATATTACTGGTATGACATACAAAATTAAATCAGTCCCTTATAGGTCAAGGTTGTATTCAGGTCAAGGTCAAAGTAACAGACAGTATGTCACCATTTAAAACAAAAATAGCAATGTGATATTTTGAGGACAAAGTGAAAGATTCTGTTTAGTTTTGAGCAATTACAGTTACAATCAAATCCTCATAGGCAATCAGTATTTTAAAGCCCAGGTAGCAATAATTCATCAAGTAAAAATTCTATGGAATAGTGACCCCTTTAAAAAACGTTTTTATTTCTGACAGTGGTTATACTCTATAAGGGGGAGTTTTTAGACATAAGAAGTATATGTTAAGTGGGTTTTGTAAAATTTCAAAGTACAAATTACAACAGAAACAAATACGAAAAGGGCACAATTTGGTGTAACATCAAAAACTATTTTGCGTTGTTGTTTGAGAACATTACTTCATCAAATGGCTGCCTTACTCTTGAAAACCTATATTAAAGGATCACTTGATGGGCATATCATTCCAATATACACCTGATTCAACACACATAGGTAGAGAAAATAATTACTAAAACCTTACTTTAAAAATAAGTTGACTTTGCATACGTCTGTTTTTTTTGCTTATCTCTCAGAAATGTGTGAAGGTGAATAATTATAGAAACACTCAGAATACAGACGCAAATACAGCACTATACAAATACATGTAGAAACTTGAGAATGTAACATCTTTTCTGTTTTCTAAAATTATTCAGGATAAATTTCCATGCTTTTAAAACGTTCACTGTTATTAGCACAATCAATATTACTTTTTTTATAACTGGTCGAAATGTTCCAGACAACTTTTACAAATGTAATTTCTCTTTTTACTTAGGTATTTATGTCAGAGAATGGGCTGTTTTGGTCACTTAAAAGTCAAGTTATTTTGATTGAACATTAGACTAATGAAATGGAGTTTTCCATCGACCTCATTCTGTTTGTTATCAAATCACTACATTAGGTATATATAAATGTAACTCTCTGTTGAACTCTTAAAACTTGTGAAATATTCAGAAAAAAAGAAACAACGGGGCTCCATACTTTCTATATTGAGTAAAGTTGGCTAAACTCGTCTATAGGTAATTAACAGACAAGTTTAAAAACACAATATATATTCAAAATACAAAAAGGCGTCAATTTCGAAATACTAAAAGTGTATACTAAAAGTACTAAAAGTACAATTTACCTGAGTAATTAATCTCGGCTGTTAATAACGTCATCTCAGCTGGGGTCTTATTTTGATGTCTTCTTCACCTGTAAAATACATCTTTCATACGTAACCTTCCGACATTTAGGTATGTAAGATGTTTCCAATCAAACAGAATATGCTTGAACTTATGAACTATAACTGCTTCTTACTAATAGAAAAGCAAACAATTAGTGAACACACATCTTAAGGCATTGGTACAAACAATAAGGAATTTTGAAGTAGGAACGCAATTTTCTTTTTTATACGAGAATGAAAAATTAAAACTAGATTTGGCCATATCAGGATGAATTTAAGCAATAATCATTGTGCGCCGTAGTCTTGCATTACTGTGATATGTTCAAGTGTATTTTCACACAGGACATGGTGCTTTGAGCAGGACATGAAAATTCCACTTGTCCTATCGCCCTGACAAGTGATTTTGGGCGCAGGACAAGTGAAAATGTTAAAATCTGTTTTGCGTTTTTCTTGTTGTTGCGATACATAATTAAATGCTGCACTAGTAACCATTTTGATCATGTTTGAACTCTGTTGAGTCTGACTCATACATTTACTTTACCTTATAAATATTGTTCGATAAAAGAGTATTTTTGCAGTTCACAATTTAATGACACGGAAAAAGGCAAGCCTGATCCGAGTTGCAAAATTTCCATGGAGAATTCTATAAATTTGAGACATTAAGTTATACTATATATATAGGAGCACGCACTAGAATACCTACCAGCAAATTAAAAAAAGGTCAAAGAAAGGCTCAAATCAACAAAACTGTCACAATCGTCATAGCAAAACAATTATACCATTCTGTTATGAAGACTGTTATTATTGTGTGTTTTTAATTTACCGTAGATAGACATGAGTATTGAGGAAATAACTTTTTCATTTAAACTTTCTAATAGAGGTCTTTAGAAATATATGTAAATCAATTTTCGCAAGTAATAATATTATTAATACTCAATACAAGCATATATCTGAAATCTTGGAATGGAAGCTTTTTAATAGGCACAAGAGAAAGAATGTCTTAAAAGAGTCCTGGTTGCAGAAAGATAGTCAACATGTACATGTATACATAACTAGGCATAAGTTGTCACCAGGTCAAATGTCAAGCCTGCCATGACCTTGATTTTTGACATGCAAGTCATATACATAAATCACGGCAAGTTATGTTTGCCATTTTTAAAAATGATTCTGAATTAGTCGACAAAAAGAGTTACTGACCAGGGTACCGTTTTACTATAGCACTTACGCAAATTGTAAAGTTACGCAATTATTTCCTACTGTTATAACTTTTAAACCACTGACCATGTAGAAAAA
>ENA-OREC01002619-OREC01002619.1-marine-metagenome-genome-assembly--contig:-NODE-2619-length-10032-cov-12.889603_pt1 | contig 10032 bp, 3 predicted proteins | sample MGYA00248626_ERZ508543 | MGnify/ENA primary metagenome ERZ508543 (study PRJEB26211, sample SAMN05518279) | marine metagenome | isolation source: Puget Sound, Washington, USA | host: Bankia setacea...
TGTTTTCGATGTTGAAGATGGTTAGTATGTTGTGTATTTTAGTGACATGTTTTCGATGTTGAAGATGGTTAGTATGTTGTGTATTTTAGTGACATTTTTTCGATGTTGAAGATTGTCAGTATGTTGTGTATTTTAGTGACATGTTTTCGATGTTGAAGATGGTCAGTATGTTGCGTATTTTAGTGACATGTTTTCGATGTTGAAGATGGTTAGTATGTTGTGTATTTTAGTGACCTGTTTTTGATGTTGAAGATGGTCAGTATGTTGTGTATTTTAGTGACCTGTCAGTGTAGTATAGAAGATCGTACTGCCACTGAGACCATACTGGTGAACGAGACAGTCTCAACATTTATCTCACCTGGATATAGAGTCGCTTATTATTCGTGAGTATTTTGTCTTTTATATATATAGTGACTCGTTTGTTTTATACAGCACCGCTTACCATACGTATTTATTTACGAAGATGCTTTTCTTATATAAGGTTGTAGTAAAATGCACACTTTATAAAGAATCACCAATCGTATGTCGATATTAACTTGAAAAGCAGTACCTTGTGTTTGTTTGTGTTTGGTACTTTTTCGCAAACTATCTAAACGTCCCTTAGTTCATGTCGACATTAGCTTATATCAGTAACTTGTATTTCCATATGTTACATCTCCTTATACTGCCTGCTACTGGAACTATCCACATGTTGTATACTTATTTGTTTATGTTAATGGTAATATGTTGCTCATATGATTCGGGGTTTTATTTCTTGACACGACTGCTGCTACTACCTTTGACTAACCTGTACGTTACTGATAGACATTGACAACTATCTCCTTTCAGGAATATGAACTGTAAGTGGATATTTGATGCTAGAAGCGATGATGCAACCATTGTATTCGAGTACCAAGAACTTCTCATGGAAAACTCGAGGAACTGTGCCTTCGATTCCGTTATACTGTACCAAGGTAAGTCGCTATGATTGTTCCCTAAACTGAGTGTCATGCCATAGTATATTATAAAAGTCAAATAAAAGATCAGTTTGCAGTATACACGTACTATGCAATTACGATATATAGGGAACAGTTTCAATATTTGGTGACATATCGTAGAATGGGTAGATATCAAACATGTGCATCGTACTCCCATGTTGACATGATGTTCATCAAAGGTTCCTTTAAAAGTACGAACTTGATCAGTGATATTTCTTCAATAGCGACCTCGGGAACATTTGCCTCGGTTTTCGAGAAGAAATGTCTATCTATTACCAACAGTTGTAAATAATAGTTAATAATGATACACATGTTTCAGTTTCAGTATTTAGTGCACACAAAGACCTCCCGCCCATACACATGGTAATCATATACATACAAAACCACAATGAGCAGTGTGAAGAGTTGTAGAGAAACATATAACAAGGTCAATAATACAGCATAATAGCTACATATATATGTCAAGATACTGTGTTTCCTTTCAATAGAAGCATACTATATAATCATGGCTACACTACGAACACAAAGAATAGAATGTAGAACACACGTAGAACAATGTAGTTTGAGCCACGGGCTGTTTATTTGAAAATGTTTGACTTTATCGATGTTAGCTGCATGTCTTTTATATTTATATAAACTACTTTCTGTCTCCAAGGTAACGCAACCACCGATACTGTGGTTAAGAAATCGTGTGGGAGACTGTACGCGGGTCAGACAGGGTCATTTCAGACTGTCTCTGGTCGCTATGCAATGCTCGTATTGAAATCAGACAGGAGTAGACAATATGCTGGAGCCAAGATTAACTACTTCTACGCCATCGAAAAGTGTATGTACCTACGTATATCTAGATGTATAAACATGATAACCGTTGTTTTCCCAAATCGATTTTCATTACTACGTTGAGAGTTGCTCAACAATTGCACAACATCAAATCTCAAAAATCAAACAGAATAATTAAAATATATTAATAAAACGATAAATATTTTTTTAAAGCTGAATTAAAATGAATTACATGTTGTCACAACGTATATTACAAAAGGTTTTCTCAGATATCATTTCATTTCGAAATGGGTTTTGATATAATGTTTAAACAAAGATACATATCAATTCTTCTGAAATGATACAACTGGGTTCCGAATTCGTACTTGATATATGCACTATTAAAGCATCTCATAGTTATACCTTTACCCCCACCCTTCCAGCATCAGGAGCATGTTCTGGGTCGTCGTCCGCCATCACAGCCACCCTGAATACTGACTACATCACCTCGCCTGGATACCCCATATCGCTTGCCAAGTAAGTATGTGATATACTCAAAGACTTAACACACAGACACTGATAATGTCGGAAAACCACTACTTTACCAAACGAACACGAATACCAAGAATTGGAAAAGACATCATGACAACTTTGAACAGTTTATAGTTTTAAACCCAGAATGTCATAGACTCTGCAATTGGCATTAAACTACATATGTGTGCTATACTGAGGAAAGTATTAACCAATCAAACATAGTTACTGTAGTTACTGTATATATGCTATGTTTTGTATTTTGCTTGTTTTTTGTTGTTGTAGTTTATTAAAACATTTCAAGAATAGCAAACCAGACATGTCATCTTGCAATTGAACTAAAATGTATAACTTCTGATGAATAGTGGAGTGGACTGTTCCTGGACGATCACGTGTCAAGCTGGGGCCATACTGAGGCTTGAGGTCTTCTACTCAGACATGGAATCTATGGAGGGACAATGCGCTGACCAAGAAATGCGAATATATGACGGTACAAGATACGAGTTAGTTATGAAAAAGTATATCTTATATATAAATAAGAAATGAAAAAAACACTAAACAATAATAATGATAACATCTTTATTTATTAAGGTTTCAAAATGTTTTTTTATACTTAATACATAGTACATTCGTAAATCAAAATGTCAAAATGCTAATTAAATGGTTCATCTGTTGTCTTAATTGCCACTTTTTAACACAGGAACCAGTGCTTCAGACCCGGCGTTGTTGGAGAGTTGGTGTGATAATAGTGTCGAGTTTCCTAGTCAGTCCACTGTATACTACAGCTCCAGTAACGTCGCCTACGTCACGTTATCGACGTCACCTGAATCATTTGCGTCCAGACATGGATTCCAACTGAACTTCAGGCAAAACTCAACAGGTAACACACATATACAGTATAAGATCACACATATAAAATACAAGGACACACACGTATTACACAGATCTAAGTAAATATTTAGTAAAAATGGTTAATACTGATATTCTATGCTATAACTAAGCACATGAGATTAGAAAAATAACTATACAAAACTCATAATCTGTATTTGGTTACGCAATGCCTTATATGTATAAATTAACATAAATAAGCAATATTGTCAAAGGTAAACACTGTTTGGTCCTGAAAAGCTTTCTAACATACTGTTCACCCAAGTGTGTTGAATGACGCGTGGCGTAGTGGTTAACGCGTTGCCTATACTATTTATGGAGTTTGAAACCATTGAAAGCTTGTTTCTGTTTACTGACACTCCACCCGTTTTGTCCAGTACTGAATGGTTCAATGAACTTACTTGAGTGAGGTGTAGTAAGGAGAAGTGCTCCCAATTCAACTTATATACCAGTAAATATAATACTTCGCGTAATACTAACCAAACTATTGACTGGTATCAATGGTTAAGAAAATGAAGTCTACTATAACTGTGAACACATTTAAATCAATGTTAAAACAGCATCTTTTCTATACAAATTAAATCGCTATATTTATAATTACATACTCAGTCTAATTGCGTTCCTGTTCTACGTGTTTATTATTAACTAAGTATTGTTCTATTTCATTTATAAATGATAGAGTGTGGTGAATATACATGTTTGTTTATACATTGTTTAAGTTAAGTATGAGTGTTTATGGGTATGTTTTTGTATGAAAGTGTTAGTTGTGTTTGCCTGTGTTTGTCTGATGAACCTGTGTTGTTTTGTATATATGTATGAAATAGTGTTGTATTGTTCACATGTTTGGATGGCCCCAGGGAATATAAGTGTAAACTTGCTGGGTCACCATCTTTAAATAAAGTTTCTAAATTGAATAAAAGTATCAAGCTTGTGTATACTTTACTTTTCAGCTATAACGACGACACAGCCCCCACCACCAACCACCACAACCAGCCTTGTACAAACGTGTTCTGCTTCACCAACCGTTCTACAGGTCAACGAAACTTGGCATTTCTTCCAGACTTTAAACTACCCAAATTACTATCCAAAGTACGTCATTAGTGTTGTCCAGTCTTTTTGTAAATGTTTGTTTAGTCTGTTTAGGTTTAAATGATTATACAACGGTCTATGGCACGGCTCAGTATAACACAACTATACATAGTGCAGCTAAGCTTTGCGTATGTAAGTTGATGTTAACAATTTAATCAACAGAAATGAAGTAAAGATGACACAACATAACATAACATAATATTTAATAACACAGAGACACAAATTAGAATATTATACATTTCTGATAGTTTACTTCATGTATTTATCACTAAACGTTTCAGAATGTGTATGGCATCAATCAATTTGGTTTCTATCACACTCATAAGGTACTCATAAACGAAGTGTCACGACGTATCTTTTACCCATCGGAAAACAAAATAACTGAGACACTATATAATGTGTTTGTTTTAATTGTTTTAGTAAGGCTTAGTGGTAAATTTGCGTTTTGTACATACACAATATACGAATTGTTCACACTTTCATACCCTAACCTATTGATACTTTTATCTCATTTTCAGCAACGTGAATTGTTTTTGGCGTTTAGAAGCCCCTGTTGGTTACATCATCAACCTGACGTTTGTTGACGTACATATACAGGCAGATGAAGGCTGTAATAGAGACGTTGTTAATGTGTTTGACGGTATGTACTGATTGTCTTCTGGGAATCAACATGCCACCATTGCGGTAAAAAAACTGCAGTTGTAAAACCTATAGAAGAGAACAATAACGAAAATACATTGAAGTACATATTGCAGAATCAAATGTGTTACTCGTACGTGTTTATTAAAGTATAAATTTCCCAATTCAAATGTTTGTTTTTGTTATTCATTCTCGAGATGGAATTATCGAAGTAAAGCATTTTCATTTATGGACAATAATGAGGACCTATTTGATACACGGAACGGTCAATGGTATGCACAGTACAATTGTCTTCATCTCAATCGAACTAACATAAATGAGTTTATATCATATTCCTAGTTATGATACACTCTTGATTGATCTACTATTCTCCAACAAACAGGTCGTTCCAACAACTATCCCCGTCTGAGTTCCTTCTGTGACGAGGACACACCGGTGGTACAAAGCACGGGACGGTATATGTATATAGTGTTTAAGTCTGACACTACCATAAACTATAGAGGGTTCTCTGCACAGTATCAACTAATGGAAGCAGGTATACACTCAACTAACTGTAATGGTTGTGTTTAAACTAACATGTCCAAGTCAAGTATGCCAATGCAGGCCCTTTACGTTAGCATTTCAATGAGCCTCACAGTTGAACATTACTTGAAACTATACATCAGCATAGAATGGCTTATATAGCTTATGACAGATAAGTGGCTTCTGACGCTCTGAACAAAGGCCACCTGTCAACAAAGGCCACTTTGGTAATTCCATGTGACTGACTGTTGTAGACAGGTTTGACTGTATTGTTAACTCTCTGCTACAAGTAAATAAAGGTACAAGGCTGATTTCAATTCTGTGTCGAGGTCTCTACAAGTTAAAGCTAATAACAAACCCTTCCATGTCATTATTGTTTGAAAAAGAAAGGCTGGATGGAGATGTCCCGTTTCATAGCTTTCTCAACATTTTCGCAGCCGGGCTGTTTCTATTGATCGATAAACATGTAACTACCTTGATAACTATGTGACGTTGTGAGATGTCATAAAGTTGATAATGATCGTGACTTTTAAGGGATGAGTCTTAATTAAACTTACCTTGAAAAAAAGGGGGAAAAGTTACCTTGAAAAATATGTTGTAACACTTGTACTGCTTGTGATTGTCACGAGGATTCGGGGAATTTATAATCATGCAGAAAGAAGGTCATGCTACAGCAACAATTTGACAGGAAGAGTGGGAGAATGTGTGACAAAGTTTTGCTGAAGAATGTAAAACTGGACGAGCAAATTTGACCAATCACTGCACAGGGGGCAATACTGCAATCCTTTATGGGCCCTTTGAGATATTTTGTTGCTATTTTCATGATCATTCTTTGACCTATGATTTGACCGATTATACAGCCAATGGGAGCCCAGAGAAACATTGGCCTTGAGTTATGTCAAAGCTAATAACAGAAATTAAGGGGCCACACTCATAAACATCAGCTATTTACCCTCGAACAATATTAACGCTGACTTTTGTGTGCTGCTTTTTGATGGAGTGATTGAGAGTCGATACAAGTCTGTCTTATCTTGTGTTGAAAGTTGAATTAGTTACGGCAGTGTTGAGTTGGGGCAATGGTTATCTGTTTCTGATCTGTACTGTTGTTCTATGGCCTAGTTTATATTGTTAAGCCGTGAGAAGAGAATAACTTGCATTATCTTTTGCTTCCTGAAACTGTTGCTCAATGTTGAAGGTTAAATGGAGAAGTGTGATAACTGGCTGCTTGTTTCATATATACTTACAACACTTTTACGTTTGGCGCTTGAAATGTATTATTAAAATACGGAGGGCATTCTACTTGTCCTACCATACTGAAAAGTAGTTTTTGGTGCAGGACGAGTGGAGGTGTAAGGCAATTTTTTTTCCTTTTTGCCATACCCTATTTTGAGCTAGACTTAGTGAAGATTTCATGCCTTGAATGATGATACTAGTGCTTGATAAAAACTTCAGTGTTGTGTAATTGCTACTTAAAGATATACTGTGCATGTGCCTACATTAGATTGGAGGTATAAGTTACATGGCAAGACCTTACAGAGAGTTGTGTTTTGGTTCCTGTAGCTGTCTGTTCTGTTGCCAGTGGTGGTTAACGTGCTCTACTACACGTTGTGCATCAAACCTGGCACCTACTAGACATAACAATGATCTGTTGCATTATGTACAAGAGAGAGAAACTGTTACAAGCTTAATAACGTTCCTTTTATATTCAATGAAAATTCATGTAAGATATTATGTCTGATTAAGGCTATTTTTTTTAGCGTTTGACTTTTGTCGGCTCTGTGTGTTCATTCGTTTTTTATTCATCCCTGCCACAACTGCCAATGACTTCCTGCCCTCGAAGTCAGCACTCTACCACTAGGCTATCGCGGAGACGGTCTATAATGTCTGTCTATTGTTGTTGTTATTGTAATAATTACGTCTATTATAGTTTATATCTATTATTTTTGTTTTAATTATGTCTACTTCCAGCTGAATACCATAAGAACAATGAAAACATGGATTATTTCTACCAGCTAGAGGTGTGGAAAGGCAACATCAGTGGGGCACTTAGGGTTGCCAGGCAACGGGATGAGCTCTCTGATTGGCTAGTGGCTATGGCACCAATGGGTGAGTAACAGATGCTGATTATGCATATACAGATTAAGCATTCATTGTTGAATAAATACACTCTGTGTTTTGAACTGCAAACCCTATAAACATATCAAATTAAATTTAAAACCAGTATAGGGTTAACTGTCTTATACTTTGGATATATTTGGTTTTGATTTGCTCATAAGCATGTTTTATGTAGACGGTTTCAAAACAGCATAATGACCCTGTTCTACTGCACTATTGGCACGTTTTTGTCTACAATCCGTGACACAGCGATTTGTTTATGCAATTTAAGGTATGGCAATATTTAAATTTGGAATGATTTAAACAGTATTCAATAGTTACAAGTATTGTTTGACATCTAATCAAAAACAATGTTACAAAGTGAGTGTTGCAGCAGGTGGAATAATCTTTTTTCTGCCTAAAGTAATTTAATTTGAGTTTTCTCTTCTAAATTATTGATATATAAAGAAGCTGACTTTGACTGGTTGATTTTTGTTGTATTTTTGCTTAAAGATTTGGCTTGCAAGTTTTGAAAAGTGCCGACAGCATATTTAGGTTATCTGTTTTACTGTTGACGAGATCTAGATACAACAAAACAAGATTGTAGCAGATGCGTTTAACTAATTGCAGATATCTTTTTGTGAGTTTCTACTTTAAAATAACAATGTGACAGTAAAATTCTCGTAGATGTTTTGCATGGAAAAGAGTTAAATTTGTCCTATAATCATGTGCACCTTTGCTTGGCTTTCTATCTCTTTGTTTGAAATGATCACTAATACATCAAGGTACCGTTTTACTGAAGCACTTACACAAAACTTAAAACTTACGCAAAAAATTAGGGCTGGCATAAAATCTAAACGCCTTAATTAAATCCAACAAAACTTGTTCTTCAGATATATTTTCTTATTGGATTGATCTTAAGCTGTTTTTCATCATTGCTTATGATAGAATCAGCTATTTCAGAGTTAATAAGGCTACAAATAACTGCTTTTTTTCCAAAGTTCTTTAATAAAATTGCGCAGTAGGAAAATGTTGAAATCTGTGCTGTATTAATTAATCTCTGAAACAAAAAAGTAAAAGTGCATCACTACTACAATGACAAGTATAGATAACAAAAAGATGAGGTAACTGCATCATAATGGGCGAGTCTGTTAACTGCATTATTGTGTGAGATTATTAAATGCATTATAGGGCGAAGCTATTGACTGCATCATTGGGCGAGTCTGTTAACTGCATTATTTGGGTTAGGTTATTTTCTGTATTATTGGATGAGGCTATTAACTGCATTATTGGGCGCGACTGTTAACTGCATTATTGGGCGAGACTGTTAACTGCATTATTGGGCGAGGATATCATCTGCATTGTTGGATGAGGTTATTAACTGCATTATTGGGTGAGGTTATTAACTGTATTATTGGGTGAGGTTATTAACTGTATTATTGGACAAGGCTATTATCTGCATTATTGGGTGAAGCTATTAACTGCATTGTTGGGAGAGGTTATTAACTGTATTATTGGACGAGGCTATTATCTGCATTATTGGGTGAAGCTATTAACTGCATTATTGGGCGAGACTGTTAACTGCATTATTTGGGTGAGGTTATTAACTGTATTATTGGACGAGGCTATTAACTGCATTATTGGGTGAAACTATTAACTGCATTGTTGGGAGATGTTATTAACTGCATTATTGGCGAGACTGTTAACTGCATTATTGGATGAGGTTATTAACTGCATTATTGGATGAGGTTATTAACTGCATTATTGGGTGAGATTATTAACTGCATTGTTGGGTGAATCTATTGCCTGCATTATTGGGTGAAGTTATTAACTGCATTGTTGGGAGATGTTATTAACTGCATTATTGGCGAGACTGTTAACTGCATTATTGGATGAGGTTATTAACTGCATTATTGGGTGAGGTTATTAACTGCATTATTGGGTGAGGCTATTTTCTGCATTATTGGGTGAGACTGTTAACTGCATTATTGGGTGAAGTTATTAACTGCATTGTTGGGAGATGTTATTAACTGCATTATTGGCGAGACTGTTAACTGCATTATTGGATGAGGTTATTAACTGCATTATTGGGTGAGGTTATTAACTGCATTATTGGGTGAGGCTATTTTCTGCATTATTGGGTGAGACTGTTAACTGCATTATAGGGTGAAGCTATTAATTGCATTGTTGGGAGAGGTTATTAACTGCATTATTGGGCGAGACTGTTAACTGCATTATTGGGCGAGGATATCATCTGCATTATTAGATGAGGTTATTAACTGCATTATTGGGTGAGGCTATTATCTGCATTATTGGGCAAGGTTACTGACTGCATTATTGGGCAAGGTTATTATCTGCATTATTGGGCCAGGTTACTAAATGCATTAATTGGCAAGGTTATCAACTGCATTTTTGTGCGAATTCGTTAACTATTTTTAGGCAGGTTTATTTACTGCAGCTTTGGGGGAGATTATTAACTGCAATATTAGGCGCAGTTATTAACAGCATTGTTTGATGAGGTAATTAACTGCAT
>ENA-OREC01002620-OREC01002620.1-marine-metagenome-genome-assembly--contig:-NODE-2620-length-10030-cov-12.900131_pt1 | contig 10030 bp, 7 predicted proteins | sample MGYA00248626_ERZ508543 | MGnify/ENA primary metagenome ERZ508543 (study PRJEB26211, sample SAMN05518279) | marine metagenome | isolation source: Puget Sound, Washington, USA | host: Bankia setacea...
AATCCAATGTTGCTTGCCTTACTTTCCACAGATTCTGGCTCCAATGTTTTGACTTGCTTTCAAAAAATATATACTTTAATACTTTTTAAACTTTCCACATGTACTCATTGTTTCACATTTTGCTTTCTACAGGTCCCCTCACATAACTACCTATACAAGATACTATACAAGCTGACTGCAAGAGAGAAACTTAGCCTGGAAAATATCCGTGAAATGTTGGTGAAATTGCTGGATAGATACGACTCCTTAGACAATACTTTCTTGGACTTTTCCGACGAGAGGGATGCAGGACAGAAAGATATCATGAAGAAACATTTTAAACGACCATACAAAATGTTGCTTATCTGGGCCGTACTACTCAATAGGTTTGTGATTTTAGAAATAGAATATAGTTTTAGTTTCTTTACGTAATATTATACATCGAGGGGTGAATGCTAAGGATGGATCTATTTGCTTCTTTATCCAATAACATGTTTGGCTTTCACCCGTTGACATATTATACTGGGAAACAATGTATGATTTCTGTGAAACTCAAATATCATAATATTCCTGCAAACTGATTTGGTTTCTGTGTTTGTAAAAAAGGAAATTTTGATAGAAATAAAGTCCTATATATACAGTTCTTTGATGTTGATACATTTACACCTGGTTCCCTTTTTCAGACCACAAATGGCCAAGTTGTTCTGGGAGCTTGGAGAGGAGCCGGTAACCAGTGCCCTGTCAGCCAGTAGATTGTATCATTCCATGTCTAAAAACCTGCCTACTCATGAGTCTCACCTGAAGGAAGTTTTCGCAAAACATGAAGTGTAAGGACAATGATGATACCTGCATTGGCTCGACTAAATAATCATGTTTCTTTGTAACAGATATTACAGTCAATAATCAATTGCAATAGCTGTAAAAGTTTGATTACTGTTTTGATATTCATTTTTTGTTTCTGATAGACTGCTTTATCTTCTTTAATGCACGCACCCCAGGATCATTTAGAAAAACAACAAAACCACTTTACATATGTATATTAGTAATCGTGAAAAGTGAAATAAAGGGTCTTTACACTGCCCTCAAAAGAAAAGAAATCTTTCAAAAGTCCAAACATGTTGAATCATTACTAGGCTAATTTATTGCTACTTTTAACTTGCTGATATTGGAAAAAGTTAAAATGCTTTTTCTATTTTTAATGTTTTTTAAAGTGATTTTGAGATGATGGCTACGCATGTACTTGATGAGTGTCACCACCGCGATCCTGCCAAAGCTATGATGATTGCTGAACGCAAGTCCCCCAGCTGGAGTGAAATGAGCTGCCTACAGGTTGCCGCCTCAGCTGAAGATCAAAAGTTTCTTTCAAGTGCCACATGTTATAACTCCATGAACGTGATTTGGAAACATGGAATACTATTCTCAATGCCAAAGGTTTGCCATACAAATGAAATGCTATTCTGAATGACAAAGTTTTGCCACACAAAAGGGAAACAAATTTACATTTTTTGTAAGTTTGATGTTTTCATTCTTTGTTCGATGTAGATTTAGTATAGAGACAATTAATGTAAATTTACTATAGGAAACATATTTTTTGTCATTTTCAGCTCATCCTATCCATTCTATTCCCACCGTACATTGTGTTTGGTTTAGAGATACTGAATATTGGTGAAGGCAGGTTGTCATGGTTACAGAAAATGGCCGTCTTCTACTCTTCACCCCTCTCCAAGTTTGCCCACGGAATGGTAAGAGTTGAATAAAAAAAATTCAGTTCAAGATTTAGTTAAAAAATTAGTTTAACTTAACATTGGCATGTTCGTAGTATGTATAGATATATAGTGGCATACAAGCTATATTTAATAGACAACCTTAGTTACTGTATTATTCGTTAGCATTGTTAGAAATTTGTACTTTTTTTTATCTTATCATGTTTCAAAAACGTGGAGAAGGCATGTGTCTAAAGAACATGTGTGTAAGAATGTATCATATGTATAGTAGGGAATTTGAACACTTTCTTGTATTTTTAACTTTAGCCTGTGGACTGTCCATTAGAATGCTCTACTAATTTTTGGACTCTAATAGTCACAAATTTAAATGGTCAGATGTTTGACTGGTATATTGTATTTTGGAATCCATGACATTCTGTACCCTAGAAAATATCCTTTTTTAAGAAAACCATGAATAAACATGACCTTGACAATAAACAAGGTTATAGAATATATAGTGTTTTATTTCCATGGAAGAAAAAGTACAGACTTAACATTTAGACCTGCCAACTTTTTACACCATGTAGCTTTGGTCAAAATCAGCTACAAGGGTTGTCCCACTAAATCGTAGACTTAACTCATTTCTAATAAACTAATGAACACATTTTTACAAATTTCGCTGACGTTTAATTGAACATCTGCAAATATACAAGAAATTACACCTCAAAATAACAAAAAATAAAGATTCCACAAAATATTTAATGACACCATGTACACAGGAGCGGCACAAGCCAACGTCACAAATACTACTCATACGACTTCAAATTATGAAAATATCCAGTCGTATTAATGGACCTTCACTGTTATTGTAAAATCATGTGACAGATCTTAAATGCTTCTTGTAAATATATTGAAATAATCTACTATATCATTGGAGAGGTGAGTGTAAAAATGAACTATCTGTTTCATTATTCAACAGCTGGTAGAAGAATTTCGCAATTTTTTCCGCTCACGCTGCGTGTATGAATAATTAATCCTGAGATTTGACTGTTGTGTTGTTTTCAGTTGACATACGTGATGTTCTTACTGTGTCATTCGTACATGGTGTTGGTGGACTTTCGGAAGGATGAAGTCACACCTTTAGAATGGTTCATGGTACTCTGGGTGCTGTCCTTCTTTATTGATGAGATCTACACAGTATGTATTGCTTTGTTTGGGCTCCAGTACTAGTTAGTCTTTTTTAAGTTCTAAGCAATTACTAAGAATTTGGATTTTCTTTCTTATTTTAAAAATTTATGAAACTACAATGTAGAAAGAAAAAATATACTAGAATTCAAAGTAAGTTTCAAAGTAAGCAAATTCTCATGTGAGTAACTGCTTTAGCGAGAATTAACTGTTTTTTTAATGAAATTGCCAAAAACTTTTGACCTCATGGAATTTTTTTGTACTTCAGTTTATAGCGTTTCCATCGCCTACAATCTGGTCTAAGATCCGGGACTGGTATGGTTTCCTCAAGTGGCTAGATCTCATCAACTTTATCCTAGCGTTTGTGGCGTTCATTGTCCACTGGTGGCCTGAACATTACAATGGTAAGCTAACAGTCGATGAATCAGTATTTAATTTCCCACAGCTTTGAAAACCAAGCAGTTAGTCTTTAAAAGGTTTCTTAGTTTGAGCTTGTTTGTTACAGCAACCGAAACCAAACTGCACAGTATTCATGATACTATTAAAATGCTACAAAAGGTATACAATCATGTATGTAGAGGAATGATTAAATTGATTAAAGAAGCAGAAAGAACCTTGCCACTTTCTCCAATTAATACGTAAATAACATTAGTAAAGGGGATACCACAAACAGAAGAAAGAGGTTTGTTATTTGTTTTAGGATTTATTTTAATCATTGATTAAAAGTATACAATTTTCGTGTTTTTCAGTGACAAAGGTGCTGTATTGTATCAACTCTATCATCTTCTACTTGAGGATTATGAAGATCTATATCACCAATGGACAGTTGGGTCCCAAAATGTTCATGATTCTTAGAATGGTGAGTGTGTTTTTACTATATTTGATCTGTAAGAGAGTATGAAGCATTGTGCTATTATCAAATGAGTGCCTTAGGATTACTGTTTAATTTTTGTGATTGTTGACAATGTTGTTCTTAAAAAAAATATCACTGTTATTGTTATTTCTGTTTGTTTGTTTGACCATGTGTTTTTCACTATTTCCTGCTGTTTGACCATGTATGTTTGACTATTTCCTGCTGTTTGACCATATATGTTTGACTATTTCCTGCTGATTGACCATGTTTATTTGACTATTTCCTGTTGTTTGAACATGTATGTTTGACTATTTCCTGCTGTTTGACCATATATGTTTGACTATTTCCGGCTGTTTGACCATGTTTAATTGACTATTTCCTGCTGTTTGACCATGTGTATTTGACTATTTCCTGCTGTTTGACCATGTATATTTGACTATTTCCTGTAGTTTGACCATGTATATTTGGCTTTTTCCTGCTGTTTGACCATGTATATTTGACTTTTTCCTGCTGTTTGACCATGTATATTTGATTTTTTCCTGTAGTTTGACCATGTATATTTGACTATTTTCAGTTGGATGAGTTACGTATGTTTGTCATGGTGATGTTGGTGTTTCTACTAGCCTATGGGGTTTCCAGTCAAGGGCTGCTGTACTCTGTGAGAACCCCATCTTGGACCATACTGAAAGATGTCATCTATTTCCCATACTGGCAATTGTATGGTGAAATCTTTTTGGAGGAAATTGACAGTCAGTAACTTTTCTCTAATCTTGTGTAGTTTTGCTAATATGTTGGTGCTCGTGTTGATAAAGTTCAAACATAAGACTTGTCAAAATGTTTTGAGGAAATTGAAAAGAAATTAATATCCTTTGCTAAAACTGACTTTCTCTTCAAGATCCTCTACTTATTAAACCTGTTAGAAATCCAACAGTATTATATTTCCAAATGCTTCGAGGTTTAAACTAATATAGGAGTAAATTTTAAATAAAGATGAAATGTGTCGAAGGGTATAAACTGTCAAAACAACTACCATTCAGATCATATTACTTAATTGTCGTACAGGTTCACTATTAGACCACCAGTTCTCGGTCTCAATCAGCCATTTTTAATGTAATTTGGTCTCGCTGTTAAGACTCATTCGTTATTTAGACCAGTTTTTATGTTGGTCCCTGAAGAATGGAGTTAATATTGAATCTTTATTGTATATCATTAAACATATAGACTAAATTGATTCCTTTAATCTGTTTACATGTGTTTCGATTACAGCGGACACATGTGTAGCTGGTTCCCCTGATTGTAGAACCGCCCACTGGCTGGTTCCATTCCTATTAGGTGGTTACCTGCTGGTGGGAAACATCCTTCTTCTGAACCTCCTCATTGCTATATTCAGGTGAGTAATGTTCTCCACACACAAGACAAGACTGTAAAGTGTGTACAATATACAGCACATTGTATATCATAGTTCACAGGATATACATGAAGTTTGGTCCAGTTTATAGTTCATTGAATTTAATAAAAAATAACTTGATATTAAAATATGTATACAATATTATTATGCTCAAAACTTGGAGGAGGTGGGGGTATACTTGAGTAAACCGATGGTCGGTCTGGCAGTCAGTCTGTTGGGGCAAGTTTGTGTCAAGTTTTAAGTATTCTTATTTAAACTTTCTGCTCATGGTTCCTATGTAAAACAACTGTTATAGATCTATAGTATAAAATGTTACATTACAGTCATGTGTTTGAGACGGTGGACAAGAATTCTATAGAGATATGGAAGTATCAGATGTATTTCCTTGTGATGGAGTATGAAAAGAAGACAGCCCTCGTGCCTCCATTCAGTATATTTCAACACGTCTTTCTAATTATACAATGGATCGTTAAACACACCTGCTTTAAAAACAAACATCGTGAAGGTAAGTTTTCATTTGGCTTTTGATGGTTAAATACTACAATCATTGAGGCTGCCAACTTAACGGTTCCAAAACATTGTTTGAACTTTGCCTATTGTGAAATGGCCAATCTTTTTAATGGACCAACACTTTTTTTTACCAGTCATGGCTTTCGGTTGTGTGTCTTTTGTATATCCCATTGTGTTACAATTCTATGAGAATGGTAATGTGCTCGTTGTGAATGCAAGAGGTTCTGGTTTTAAGTTCTCAAAAGAATTCCTGACATCATGGTGTAAACATTTTTTATTTATTCACCTTTTAGAACAAACGATGGGTCGGCGTCACTTGGAGTACCTACAGCTGTTTGAGAAGGAGATGATGATGAACTACCTGAGACAGAGGAAGGCAGAGGAGATGTCTGGAATAGAGATGACAGTCAACAAACTACAAAAAAGGTACGCATATATAGGGATTTCATTTATTATCAAAGTTCTATCAATACTATCAGCCCCATTTGTGTGTAAAACTGTTGGTAAGGTAGGTTTTCTTAAAGCTCTCTGGTGTACTTTAACACGAAACAAGAGGAGTGTCAGTATCATCAAAAGTGACTAAATATGTTTAAACAGCTGAGAGTATCACATAGTTACCTTGTGAGACTGGTTCGTTTTTTCTCGAGCCTTCCTTTAAGTCTGTGACCTAAAAAAGGCAAACATCAGTTCCAATGACAATGATCATGTATAAGTATGACACTTAAACATGAAATTATATGTTTGCCTTTATCACTCAAGGCAAGTTTTTGCTAATTTTACTTTAACTTTTAAAAATTTCATTTATTTTGAAGTAAATAATGAGTTGTACCTGTAATGTTGTGTATACATATTGCAGAGTGGATGAGTTAACCAAGCTGATTGAGGACGAAGTGATAGCAGACCAACAACCCTTGGGTGCTGCCCAGTTCCTGAAACCTGGAGACATTGTTCCAGAAAACACAGTGTTCAAGGAGAATACAGGACTCTGGCCACCTTACAAGAAAGTCATTGAAAGCAAGGAAATGGATGCGAAAATCACGGTATGAAATTATATATTTATGATACCATTTGATCAGTTTATCACATTATAGAAGAATAAGGCACAAGGCACTGATATTTCTGGTTTCACAAAACATTAGGGAGGACAGTTTTATGACAATTGGTTTTGCAACAAATGATAATCAAACTCTCCTAGATACATCATCAACTTGCATATGTATTTACTGCATTGTTTAAAGGTCACATATTTGGTAATACACTTACTACAAAAGGTCGCTTATCAAATAGTGCACTGGACACAAACTTGGGAAGTGGACATGTATAAATCCTTGCCCTTGCAAAGTAGAGGAGTATTACATGTGAACCATTGCACAAACACTTTGATTAACAGTTTATTATTTATGAATATGGCTTTTTCTAGTTAAATATGTTGTTGATGTAATTTTTCTTTTTCAATTTATTGATTCTATACTTTTGATTTTGCTTTCATTTCTACAGCTGGAAGCTGTTGAGGATGATAATGTTTTCAAAAAGCAAAAGAAACACAAGAAGCACAAGAAAAAGAAGTCACTAGAAGAGCTTGAATTCCCTGAACCAGTGAGGGAAGTTTTACCAGAGGAGAAGATCTATAACATGAACCTGAACATTGTAGGAGCAGACGACAAACCAGAGCCACTTAAACCTCTCAAGAAACTGTTCAAGTCGTCAGAGTCTACCGGTTTGAAGCCAGTGGTTGAAGAGGTGGATGACTCCGGTACAGATAACATGCTGACTCCGGTCACACCACAGGTACCACGGAAACGCAGCTTTGTTGGGGAGGAAGACGCGGAGGAGGAGGTATACCATGAGACCCATTATGTCACTCCCCGCTCTCACGCCAGTATGAAATGGAGCCCAAATCGATCCCAAGTCTCTAAAGATACATTGGACGAGGACGATGTGGAAGACGTTAAAAAGATTGCAAAAATTACCCGCCATATATCGAGAGAGTTTAAGAGGTACGTATCTTCAGATAGTGACGAAGCAGCATCTGCAGGAAGATTCTCGCAGCTGAAGAAAAAGAAGAAGAAAAAGAAGAGCTCAAAAGTTACCAGTGATAGTGACTAGATACATTATGACGTAAAGTTCAGCTATAAAGACCACCTATTTAAGTCTCAGCAACCATGTATATAATAGAGTCTCACTATTAAGACAAACTTGTTACTAAGACCACTATTTGGCTGTCACTAGGATGTTCTTATTAGCAGAAATTCACTTTAAAACTTAACAATTCCGTTACTGTAGTAACAGTAGTTTTAGCTTTTTAAATTTTTTTATATGCAAATGTTTTGTTTGCAAATAAGTATCAAGCACAGTATGTAATGTTGTATTAAAGAAATAGAAATATTGAAACTATAATGCCTGTTGCTTGCATGTGTTATTCAATTAGGACATGATTTTTATAAGTCACAAGAAACCACCATGGCCAGTCATAAAATCAAATATATAGGTACTCATTACTGGATGGATATAACTATTACTGAAAGAGTGAAATTTGTCAGTGTTGAACCTTGTGTCTAAAGGTTATTGTAAATATTGAAACGATCATTGTTGTGATTTTTACAGCGTAAACAATCCGTCCATGCTGGTTTGTGATAAATTGTGATTTGATATTGTGATAAAATATTAATTGATTCTCCACATTGTTTTAATTCACATTCCACTATCACTGGGCACAGACACTCCACCCGTCCATCTATCTTAACGTCTGGTTAATTGGCCTGGATGATTAGAAATGTCTTAATGCCTGGTTAATTGGCCAGGATGATTGGAAATGTCTTAATGCCTGGTTAATTGGGCAGGATAATTGGAAATGTCTTAATGCCTGGTTAATTGGGCAGGATGATTGGAAATGTCTTAATTCCTGGTTAATTGGGCAGGATGATTGGAAATGTCTTAATGCCTGGTTAATTGGACAGGATGATTGGAAATGTCTTAATGCCTGGTTAATTTGGCAGGATGATTGGAAATGTCTTAATGCCTGGTTAATTGGACAGGATGATTGGAAATGTCTTAACGTCTGGTTAATTGGGCAGGATGATTGGAAATGTCTTAACGCCTGGTTAATTGGGCAGGATGATTGGAAATGTCTTAACGCCTGGTTAATTGGGCAGGATGATTGGAAATGTCTTAATGCCTGATTAATTGGGCAGGATGATTGGAATTGTCTTAATGCCTGGTTAATTGGGCAGGATGATTGGAAATGTCTTAATGCCTGGTTAATTGGACAGGATGATCGGAAATGTCTTAATGCCTGGTTAATTGGGCAGTATGATTGGAATTGTTAATATCCGTAATTTATTTTTTGTATTTTTATCATCCCTAAGTTGAGCTGGCGATTTTGAGATAATATTAAATTAAAATTCATATCTTAATATCTGTGATGGGTTTTATGTTACAAACTTTATAAATTACATCAAATGAAAAAAACAAGTAAGTTGGTACAATGCAACCCATTTAATAAAGGAACCCAGTGGGACTATGCAACATTTCCAGTTCAAAGGGGATTCTGATTTGGAGGGGTTATTTATATAGGATTAAGACGACGATTTGGGACCATCAGCCATATTTGGTTTAGAGGGGATTCTGGAATAGAGGGAGCCTGTTTTAGAGAGGTTTCACTGTACTAATCTTTATACATCTCTGGTTTACTTCTTTTAAACATATCAAGTATCCAATGAACCATTCTCAAAACGGTATTCCACAGTATTTATGTACTAATAGCTATAGCAGTTTTACTTTTACATAGTTATACATTTTGGACGTAAAATGCAATAATTATATGATATTCAACTCAAGCAGTTGTATTGATAACAGTTTACATTATTTTTTATACATTTCCAGTTGTAAATATTTTTCTAGGGTATTTCACTATTTGTTAAAGTACAATTTTTCTTACAAATCACTCTAATCTAGAATACTAAGAAATAGATTGTAATAAAAAGGTTACAACTTATTTTACAAACATTTACAGTAAGCATGCAACTTGAAATAAGCAATGAGATATATTTACTTGGGGAGAGAGTTTCTGTTTACAATTGAGCAGTTACTATAACAACTCAATCCTCTAAGCCAATCAATGAAGCCCACTAAAAGGTGGCAGTTTTTCATTGAGCAGTTACTATAACAACTTAATCCTCTAAGCCAATCAATGAAGCCCACATAAAGGTGGCAGTTTTTCATTGAGCAGTTACTATAACAACTCAATCCTCTAAGCCAATCAATGAAGCCCATATAAAGGTGGCAGGTTTTCATTGAGCAGTTACTATAACAACTCAATCCTCTAAGCCAATCAATGAAGCCCACATAAAGGTGGCAGTTTTTCATTGAGCAGTTACTATAACAACTCAATCC
>ENA-OREC01002621-OREC01002621.1-marine-metagenome-genome-assembly--contig:-NODE-2621-length-10030-cov-11.005827_pt1 | contig 10030 bp, 3 predicted proteins | sample MGYA00248626_ERZ508543 | MGnify/ENA primary metagenome ERZ508543 (study PRJEB26211, sample SAMN05518279) | marine metagenome | isolation source: Puget Sound, Washington, USA | host: Bankia setacea...
AAAGAACCATTCCCTATGTTTCCGATAGCTCCTTTTTCCAGTAATCTTAACACGTTAATATAATCAATCTACATCATGTTTGTATGTGACGAACACGAATTTTGTTTAGACGATACTTAACAAGGGAGCTTATTTGACATTTAAGTCAATCTTCCATAAGGCTCTCAATTTATTTTAGTGCGATTGTGAAATCACGCTCGAATCCGTTCCGGTGACAACAACAAGTACTAAACAATAATGGTAAAGTTTCGTGCTCAAGGAAACAACGGGGGCCTTTGATAGGGCTCTAACCATCGACCTCCACATTACGAATCAGACGTGCAATCCACTGCGCCACGCTGCCCCTTAGAACATGTAATCTTTATATGGAACGTTCATAGACAATAGCTTGATTGTTTCTAAATGAACCAATTACAGAACCCGTTATGCTAAAACTAGAAGAATACATGTATAAGCATATGTTGTTTCTGGTTTCGTGTAACAGTTGACGTTATATACCTACGTCATAAGTGGACAACCTATTTCTAATTGTCCAAGGACTGCCATGTATCTCTCGATAATTTGTGAACCATGTACGTAATTAGAAAGTTGAGTGTAATGTACATTTCCAAGATGGAGTTACAATTAAAGCAATCAAAAGATAACTACAAACTGTATCATATTGTTTTATAAATAGCATGACCTGTATAGCATATAAGATGTCTAAAGGAGACACAATCAACAAAAGAGATATGTGATGATCTGTTCTGATTACTGAACATTACGATACAACATCAAGTTACATCCACATTGAGAGTTAAACATACTAAGTTCGCATTTGTGTTTCGTTTAGTGTCTCCTCATTGACGTTCGCGTGTTTCGTTATTCCATCGATACGTTTTCTCCACGTCTTGGCTTAAACAAGAATAACGACACATACTGCCATTTATATTATCATAGTAAACACGCTATATCATCATGTTGCTATTTTGAGCATTTGTACATTTGTTAAAGAATACCTTAATGGAAGAACGTAATAAAATAAACATTAACACACACGTATACCAATGAGCATAATGTTTATATAAAGAAACACTTCCGGCGTAAATGGACCTTTGTATCATTTGCGTCAGGTCTCAGCATGCAGCGTTGTAAATATGAGCCCAGTTCTACGTATCTATGCGTCAATATGATGTTAAGTCAGTGTTACAAACGTTTAAGTCATTAGCTACATGTAAAAAGATTACAATAAACAGACTCGCTGTTATCACCTACCTACCTTTAATGAACTCTCAATTTGGTTCCTCTTTATTTCTTCCAGTATTCCTCACTTACCACGAGTGCACATTGAGGTCTCCATTTACTAAACGAGAAATCTGCTTCGTAACATAAAACGGGACACAACTCGGATCTTGTAAATATTAAATAACTCAAACAGGAATCTAAGCGAGAATTTGATGCATTCAGAGTGTTAGGGAAACGTCCGATGTCAAGAGGAAAATAAGGGACGGAACTACTCGTAACAAATTGTAATATATTCACAGTGCTGTAAAATCAAAGTTGGCATCGTCAATACCATCATATTCGATATTAGACATGACCCAGTGTATTGCAAACTATATACTTATACGGTTCTGGTCCTCTCATACGATGCAGTTTCGGAATCTTACATCTACTACGTGCATATGGTATTTCCCAATAATGCCACACTGGATGTGTATCACGTCATCATAAGCGTGTGTATCTACGTTGTTGTTGTTTGTATTGGCACTAGTTCAATACTCACGGGAGTTATGATGTCCTTGTTTCTGACATGTAACCTCATTGTAGAGCAAAGTCTACGATACGTGCCGTAAACGCTAGCTTGTCTAACAATGAATGATTCATGTGCTGTGACCTCGACACATCGCCATGAGTTAACTAGAAACCATCCTCTTCTAGCAATACTATTATTAGCAAAGTACTATAATGGATTGTAAACATCGAACTGCAAATCGTGTTATGCGACATGTGAATTTGCAGATTCATTGTAAAGAAACCCGTATTATTATCTACACGATGGTAATTATATGCACATGTGTTGGTTTATCGACACTTACCTCATAACAATTCGAAATAACACACATGAAGGTGTTGACATATAAATGATTGTGCCTGTAATATCGAGGCAACATTGAGGGTCGGCGTGTGTAGTGTGTAGCGCGTCTGACTCGTAATCGGACGACGCATGTCAGTCGAATCCCATGTTACCTTGAGAAAGCAACTGTATCCGTATTGCTTAGTACTGGCTGGTTTCAGGAACGGGTTCGAGCGTGTTTTACATACGCAAACACTGCTTGTTTCACAATTCACAATTATATTAGTAATAACAAAGACGTCTTGGTGTTCACATTTGTTAACACAGGATCGGTAAATACTAAGTAAGTATATTATTTTGTTATGGTAGGTTGGCAAAACAATCTAATGAACACGTAGGATCGGGTAAGCGATTGCGCATCATGTTAATCTTTACTGCAATGATTGATGCATGTGTTTTTCGTTTTTAGAATTCCAGATGGTTTGTGTTTTGGCTACTCAATTACGTTGGATGTTGGCATATTTATGGTGACTGTGTGCTGAGGCATTTATTACAAAATTCGTCATTTACTCATCGTTTCTTCCCGACTTTCAAGCATCTTACTTCCATCAAATATATAGACATATAGTTTCGCTTGAGACTAACGTACATCGTGGGTTTCGCCGTTCCAATAGTTTCTGTTAATCTGTTTTGAATTTACATATAACGTATAAGTATTCGTGTTTCGTACGAAAAAATGGATGAATAAATGCAACAGAGACATATGTTTTATACACGAGCTGAATGGTTCCTATGATCCTCAATGGCGTTGAACGCTTGCTGTTGTCTAAACAGAACGGCTGAGGTATTCATCTATTGAATGTTTCATGTCTGTGCTTTTACAGGGATATGTTACGAGCTCGTCTATGGTAAGCGGTTATTTACGTGTACAGGGCCAGTTCGTCTATACGAGAAGTGATCCATCATTTATTTATGTAGATGCATTTAGGGAAATATTGGATGCCAATATAGAAAGCCATATATGGTGTATATATAGACATTTACTATGTCACCAGTGTTTTATTCGGATACGTGCATATAATATCCAAACAGCAGCGCTATACCCAATGTCAATGGCGCTCTGAGAATAAAAATAACACTCGCATCCATTGTTTAATATGAGTTTTGAGTAGTGAAATATAGATGCTTGTTAAGTCATGTCACACTTCAGTAGGGAAGTTCTATAAACAATTAAACACATGGAATATGATTTCTTTCAAACTCAGTATCGCGTTGTTAAGTAGAGTGCATGCTATACATGTAGCCGATATCTAAGAAATGACTTTAACATCACGTGTCTAGCAGGGGGCAACGGGGGAACATTGATTGAAGTGTTTTTCCCACATGTGTCGTCCTGATGATAATATTCCAACAAACACAACAGACACGCGTCTTTCGGGGAACGACGAGTCGTGAGTTACTAGTATGAGTATGACATGTGTGTCTAGACTTCTACAGTAGACATGCAACACCTCGATAACGTGGACTGTCGATAGTTGCTACATAAACAACATAACTGATATATACATACAACCAATGGTCATGCGAAACTATAATTACAGCACGACATAGTATATGTTCTATTGTCTATAAGCATATATTTGAGTTTGCGGGATCAAGTTTAATTATTTCTTCAGAAACTATATTGTCAAATCAATCAAGAATGGTCAAAGTAGATCTTCAAATACAGATTCATTTAACTTACATTTTACATTTGCTCGGTAACTATAGTAACATCTAGTCCAGGGCTCGTCATTTGTAACGTCAGTAACGTAAACATGGACAGTAAGAGAAACAAGCAACTGTAATGAATTTAAGCTAAATGGCATATCAACTATAATATTGAAAGTGATGTATTACGGTTTCATCCACGATGTCTGTACATACTTTGTTGAATAAACGTTTCGAAGTTAATTTTGATATTTAGGTTAACTAACGAATGTAATTTAAACGTTGTTCATCCAGACATCACTTAAACAATTCAGTGTGATCTGGCTCGATGTAAGGTAACTCATTCAGGCCGCACATAAACAATTCAGTGTGATCTGGCTCACTGTAAGGTAACTCATTTAGGCCGCACATAAACAATTCAGTGTGATCTGGCTCACTGTAAGGTAACTCATTCAGGCCGCACATAAACAATTCAGTGTGATCTGGGTCACTGTAAGGTAACTCATTCAGGCAGCACATAAACAATTCAGTGTGATCTGGCTTACTGTAAGATAACTCATTCAGGCAGCACATAAACAATTTTGTGTGATCTGGCTCACTGTAAGGTAAATCATTCAGGTCGCACATAAACAATTCAGTGTGATCTGGCCCACTGTAAGGTAAACTCATTCAAGCCGCACATAAACAATTCAGTGTGATCTGGCTCACTGTAAGGTAACTCCTCGTTTAGTGTTATTATACAATCGTTTCTTTATCTTATCACAATGCAACACCTTTTTCAAAGCAACAATGTTGTTTAACGACGGTTTTAGGAATATAAATAAATAACGGTATGTATATGTACCAATCTCCAATGCAGAGTTGAGTTGCCGTTTCTCTTTCAATCTCTGCTAATGTCTCAAAAGTAGTCCACAATGGTTGATGAATTCCAGATTTTGGTAGGAAGTTAAACAAAAATGTCGCGAGAAAATCAAAAGAATCTCATTTCTTTTCAGATAATAATTCACAATCTTGCATTTGGCAGTTCCTCAATGAGAACTTTCTTTCATAATCTTAAACAATTAGTATACTCCCCAAAGGGAGAAGCATATAGTCTCCACTTTGTCTGTCCGTACGCCCGGTACATCATCCGGCGAATAACTGTACATCTATTTTTGGTCTTTAAATGAAACTTTGTTTAAAGAAAATGTATGACAAAAGGAAATGACTCGTTTGTCGCATTTCAACAAAACCAACACACTTTGGTCGATGGTTATTCCATCTCTTGGCAAAGTAATCCATTAACTAATTAAACGGATGCATTGACCTAGTTATTTAGGCGTCATCGATGATAGTGAGGTATGAGACGCGCATGACCCGGATGTCATAAAGGTTACTTGTTCTATTATAGTATAGAAGCCCTGACCGATAGACAGCCCAAGTTGAACACATGTCAAAAATGAGGATCATAAACTGTACTTGAACCTTCCTCTGTGTTGACAGCGTCTCGTGAGTGCTCGGGGACTCTCGATAAGAACCTACCAGCACCAAAGCTACAACTAAAATACTATGTGTGTGCTAATGCGATCCTGCCATGCATGCTTTAAAATAGTTTGGTGACTCGTGTGATAGTGCTGGCGTTTGTGCAGAACAATTTCGTTATCAGATTTCAGTTATCCAAACATCGACCAAATGAAAAAAAAGCATACTCGTTCAATGGCTAGAACACGCGGTTTTATCATGTACTTCATGTGGTGTAAATATATTGAATTGTTCACACATAAAACCCATAGTTTTCCGCTAGTGTACGCATGGTGTTAAATACCGTTTACAGATGAGTTGGGTCACTTAATTTAATCATCAATACCACTGTAGACTATCCATCCATACATGATATGAAAGCACCTATAGTTGGTTATACTGACACAGTTTCTTAATTGTATGGCACTTATTGTTTAATTTCAATTCAAAGATATTGAGCTACATTTCTATAACCTGACACTTTACTGGCATACATATAGCTACTGATATTGATTGCATAGACAAAAACACCTCTTTAGCGAACTTGGACATTTCCCTGAGGTAATCTAAAGTAATTGAAGTTACAATTGCTGGCGTTTCATGCGATTGTTCAATGCCCTCTGCTTACTAGGACTTCATACTCCATTTCTTCGCTTTTAAAATAATTTACAACGTGTCGTATGGAAAATCCACACAGTTCAAAACGTGACATTTGAAACATATAAACATACAGACAGCATTCTTCAATATGTAAACAACGCAACAGGCTGCTTGGAAAAGGTTACATGGCGGACACAAATCACTATACTTCTCAATTAATATCAACACTAAAACCAACAGGCGTATCTGTGAACATGATAGAGAGAGGAGTTCTGATTATCCAGGCCGTTTCAGTTCCAGTGTTGTCGTGATCTAATGATGGCAGTTACTTACACATTTATTGGAAACAAATTATAAACGGAAGTAGTTATACAGCCATGGGTGATTATAATTCCGGTTAGAGTTTCGAACGTAGTGTTGAGAACTTTATACAGCTTGTTTGGTTTTCGTGTGTTGCTTAAACTGACGATTTTATACATGGACTTTTGATTACATGTGTGTGTAGGAGAAATATTTAAAGTTGGTTTCTAATTCAATTAACATGGATTTTAATTACTGTGTATATCAAAGTAAGTATACACTGAAAGTTCAACCAGCAAGGTAAGTTTTGTTAATACATACTTTATATACGTATATTACCTTAAACAATAAACGGTAATAAAATGTGAACATGTGTTAACTTAATGCAGAAGTTACTGGAGGTAAAACATATTACAGTTTGCCAACATCGTCTAGAGAGCGTGAAGAGGTATATAAATGTGTTTGTAAACATTGTCTAGAGAGCGTGAAGAGGTATATAAATGTGTTTGTATAACCGTACATATGAGCATACCTTTTGCTTCCTCGCTTCGCCATTCCTTGTTTTAGGCATTCCAAATCGCTCTGCAAGAATTCACAACCTCACTTGTTATCTCCATGACAATTGGACAAAATGTCAATAACATGCAATTATTACAAACCTCTGAACTCTAAACTTTGATTGATATCAAGATGTTCGTTTCGTTTATCACGGTGATTGTTAATACACATTCAGTCATTCTTGTCCGCGTGTTTCTAACGGTGTTGTTTAACTTTATATTACATAAACTGTTGCATTTGTTTCTGGAATTGTAGTGGTACATAAAGGTCCTTTTCGCATGTTTAAAGCAAGTCAATGCAATATTTGCCCCTAAATGTATGGCCAAGTGCCTAAAAGTACTTTCCACTCAAATGATAATATTATATTTTATGTCACAACTAAAGATAATAAAAAAACAAAAACAAAATAGCTTCTAAAAAGCAAAAGCAAGAGCATAATTGTATTTCAAAAGAATTTTGTAAAAGTCGAGACGTTGGAAGAGATATGTTCTACTTGTCATGAAAGATCACTAAGTCAGAGATTGATGAACGCAACGTTAACTGGGTCGTTTAAATATGTTCACTGAAATTGACTTCCGGATTACGTCTAGCCGTTAAGTTGTGAGTTCACGTAACTGAATGTCAGGAAAATAGTGTCATGCTGCATGCTATCATCTGACACATTAATCATATTTACCTGAACTAGGTTGCGTCGACTAAAGCGTACTAGATGTTATCCCACATTCTTCTCAACTTAATCTCCTTGGGTTTGGCAGACATTATCTGCAGGGAAACTGAACTACATTTTTATAACCTGAACGTGCTGTCTAAATGAAATTGCCATTATTTTTTTGATGGAATTGACAGTTTTTTTTATAGCGGAAGTGATAGCTTCTCAGAGGGCTTCATCTCAGATTCGCGTAAAACTGGAATAACCTGACATTGTGCTGTCCGTATTTCTGTACACTTGTATTCCAGCACATACCATCATATGTTTAAGTTAATGTAACTACACATACTCATGAATTTTGAATTGTGTTTAATTTAGCTACGATGCTTTATTTAGAACAGTTTAACACTATTTGAAAACAGTACAAAATAAACGAGTTTTATATACTATATTCATGTCAGTTGTGGTTGCGTTTTAGTGGTATCGTATCATTCAGATTTAAATATATGCAAGTCTCCCTTATATCCCCCCATCCCCCACCCCCACCCCCCCCCCCCTGCCCACCATGGGTAACTGGAGCTCGTCGTTTGTAAAATTTAAAACTATACACTATTTTAATGTTTGTTATAAACTATGCAACAGCCTGTGTTTGAGATTGCCATATGGTGCGTGTAAAGCTACGTCTTCAATTCTAACTGCACCAAATCCAAATGCTAGTCGAACAGCACACATATCAATAAGTCGGAGAGAAGGGATTTGATTATTCAAGCTGTATCAGCGTTCCAATGTTGTCATAATTAAATGATGGAAGTTGTCAATATTTGGTTCCAAACAATTAGTGAGTGGAACTATTTATACAGTAACGAGTTGTGTTGTTATGTGTTGCTGGGTGGGGTGTAGGGGACGCTCCCTTTGTTTCAGTCGATTTCACCTCTACATACACCCTAATGATTTGGAGTGTAACTACATAGTCGATTATTCTTTATGGTGCTTTATCATACATGTTTGGAAGTTTGCCATGTGCGACAGATCCGGTAGGTACTCTTTACCCTTTATATGAAGTATGCATTTATTTATTTAAATTTATTTTTTAGCGTTCGACTTTTCTCGCTTCTGCGTGGTCATTCGGTTTTTTCATCCCCACCACAACGGCAAATGACGTCCGACTTCGAAGGATTTCTATACCAGATCTTGTCCGTTACATAATTTGCTTATCTTAATTCTTGAGAAAGAGCCAGAATTTGCCTTTTCAATGTTGAGTGCCAAACAAGGGAACTACTGGTATCATTTTTATAACGTCCTTGGTATGACGCGGTCCTTGACTGGGGATTGAACCCGGGGACCTCCCGTACTCGAAGCCAGCACTCTACTACTAGGCTATCGAGGAGGCGGTATGAAGTATGCATAACAAGAATAGTTATGCATTCAAATACTAGTATAAGACAAACTCTACTAGTTAACAGTATCCCCGTACATATCATGGCTTCTGTAGACATAAACACATCGTATAGCCTCTGTTTATATTTTAACTAGCGTACACCTAGTGCTGAATCGTGTAAACACTGCTGTAAGCGCTGGCAAATGTTATGCAGGTGGTATTATAAAAGAGACTATAAACCTTAATACATCCTGAATTATTGCGTAAACAAAACGAGAACAGTTTTTGTCTAGCCTTGGTCGAACACCATTTAGATTCTGTTACACACATGCTGGAATTTACATTTATTAAGAATTCAAAAACATTTACAAATCGAGCTGCTAGAAATCGATGATGTTATTATAAACACAATTAGCATAACCATTTACTAGCGTTGGAGAATAAGCCGCAGTTTAGTACATCTCACCCATTATAGCTACTTTATCCTACGAAACAACGTGTACTAAAGTCGAATAAATGCTTCCATAAATGGTATGCAATTGCAATGGCTACCATGAAATTACCGTTTTACATATCTGCCTCTATGCTAAACTGTTTGTCTGTAACGATAAATACTATCTCGTCTAAAATGCACTGCCTTGGAAGATGATAAGGCGAACCAATCAAATACTTATATTCATGAATGGTTTCTGTATTGTTTAGCACATTGGTTTATGTTGTATTTATGGAAATATCGAGACGTTTCAATGATTGATGTAAGACAACACTTGAATCCTAGTGATTGATTTGTTATAAACAAGCATGCAGATTTGCAACTGTAAAACTGTATTATATGATTGTGCCAATTCCTTGTTAATAAACTGAGTACTCTTATACATCTAGATCATGTGTTTGAATGACGCTAACTGCCATTTAATTAAGAAATCAAACATATGTACCCGTGATTTAACGCGGTAATAAATCACGGGTACGAGTTCGGTGCGTAAGAATTAAATCACGAGTGCGCTAGTTCACGCACCAGAACGAGTACCCGCGTTAAATCACGGGTATATATGTTTTTTATATCGATTATAACACGTGTGTACCTCTTTTAAAAATATCCAGTCCGGAACTAGCTTTTTAAAAAGCTGATGTTGACAGGATGACGTTTGGTCGGCTGTTATTTTTATTCCCCCCTCCGGTAAAGAACACACATTTAGTACTTATCACGTTTTATTTTCATTTTCTCTCAAAAACATGTGGATTTCTGGAAACAATATTCGGGTACAGATGTTTTATT
>ENA-OREC01002622-OREC01002622.1-marine-metagenome-genome-assembly--contig:-NODE-2622-length-10029-cov-13.099076_pt1 | contig 10029 bp, 8 predicted proteins | sample MGYA00248626_ERZ508543 | MGnify/ENA primary metagenome ERZ508543 (study PRJEB26211, sample SAMN05518279) | marine metagenome | isolation source: Puget Sound, Washington, USA | host: Bankia setacea...
TGTTTTATTTATTTGGAACACTATCCATATGGTGTATTTGTTTTATTTATTCGGAACACTATCCATATGGTGTATTTGTTTTATTCATTTGGAACACTATCCATATGGTGTATTTGTTTTATTTATTTGGAACACTATCCATATGGTGTATTTGTTTTATTTATTTGGAACACCAACCATATGGTGTATTTGTTTTATTTATTTGGAACACTATCCATATGGTGTATTTGTTTTATTTATTTGGAACACTATCCATATGGTGTATTTGTTTTATCTATTTGGAACACTATCCATATGGTGTATTTGTTTTATCTATTTGGAACACTATCCATATGGTGTATTTGTTTTATTTATTTGGAACACTATCCATATGGTGTATTTGTTTTATTTATTTGGAACACCAACCATATGGTGTATTTGTTTTATTTATTTGGAACACTATCCATATGGTGTATTTGTTTTATTTATTCGGAACACTTACAATCTTAGTATGCAATTTAAGCGTTTATCACATAACAAATACATTTTCACGAACTATAGTCAAACTTTAGAGAGACAAATGAAATATATATTCTGAAATTATATCCCAACCACTACTCCAAGACATTATTGATTGGAATGTTTCTCTCATTTACAATAGGCTTTTCTATGGGAACTGTGATGATCAAAACATCGTCATTGTTAAATACCCGAGCCTTAGCCTCCGTATTCCGCGCACCAAGCGGCAGCGGAAATTCCTTGTGCATCTCCCGTCTTTTTGTAAACCCCGCGTCGTCTGCAGCGTTCGATTTGCAAATAACCACCATTGTGTTGTCGACGCATGAAACTGAAATACGTTCTTTTGAACATCCAGTTAGCTTCAAAGTGATGCGTAGCTCGGTCTGGCCTTTTTCGTTCACATACTCGCTGACCTCACTTAAACAATCAGTTTCTCCGGTTGTCACACCCATAGTTTGTGTCACTAGTTCTTTTCCTGGCACTACGTTGTCGGCAAAATGACTTACTTGATCGTAACACGGCACTGAGCTTGTTTCAAGTGTTGTCGTCTCATTGCTTTCCTCAATAGACTGATTTGGTTGAATGAAGTAAAAATCATCTGAATCAGTCGGGCTTTGGCTCCTCTCCGACTGACTGTCGCTAGTTTGTGGCGTACATGTTTTCTTCAATCGATCATTTTGTGTTTGGATACTGATTTCTTTCGCCTCAGTTGGATTATTTTCGATAATAGTATCTACTTGTATTTTATTCTCGTTCTCGTTGCGTTCATAGTCATGCTCTTTCAGTGAACCTGTTGTGTGTGTTGCTGCCTCGGGTGGTGTATCAGGATTCTTTCCTTCACTGCCATTTAATTTCTGGTTTCGTTTCACAACACCGTTCTTTTGAACCAATATTTGTCCCAGTTTAACGCTATTTCTTTTTAACGGAGCTTTAATCACGAAACTTCCATTACTATCAATGAAACAAGCCATTTTGCTTTTCTCCACACTCTCTGGGATATCAAACAAGCGTACCTTTTCAATAGTGTCGACGTCTTCCCCTTTACGCTCCTCGTGTCTAGCGTAGATTTTCAATTTCCCGTCCTGTGTGATAACGGTTATGTCGTTTGGATCGAACCCTCTTAAGTCTATAACCTTTACCCATGGCTGTTCAGGGTGCAGTTTTGCTGAATACAACAGGAATATGGGCATCCAAAACGCTCGGTTTGATCCGCATTGATTTCCACAACACGGAGTCTGACGACCACCTGCTAATATGTCCATTAACAATTCCTCTGGTGACGGTGAACAATAACTAGATTGTTTCCTGCCTATCGACACTGTTGGCTTGGAGACAGGTTCAATAATTCTTCCCATATCTAACGTGATATGGTATACAGTACACGCAAAGTAAGAACTTTTAAAAATCCGAGTTCCCTATATTGTTTGTCAACACACAGTCACAGTGCAGTAGTCTGTTTAATGGTCGGTGAAACGAACGTTCTCTTTATATAGGCCCATTGTCAAGATACCGCATCGAGAATATTCCACAAAGATCGTTCAGTGATTAATATGATGACATCGACAAACTAAAACACGTGTTTATGTTTACAAAATAATCGAAAACATTATGTGCGCATGCGGCATTTCTAAATATAGCCAACTCGCAATGGTCCGTCCTGGAAGTCGGATACTTCCATTTAGATTCTATAAACAGTTATAAACGCTAGTTGAAGTATGTGATATCTGCCTTAAACGGAACCGAGGCCAAATAACACCTAAAAACATAGTAACGGCTTAAATTTCCGGTATATGTAATGATTATATAATAAAAATCCGAGTTTTAAACTTATTTCAAATGATCGGTTTCTCTCCCTTTATTGATGCTCTTCAATATGGCGGATCTTTCAAAACAAGTCTGAACAGTGTTCCGCAAAGAAAACAATGTGTTTAAAGTGTTATTGATATCATAAGATAACATAGCAAAATGACGTCTACATTGAGACAAGATGTTGATTTTAGCTCTCTCTTCAAGAAACTCGGTAAGAACATTTAGAACCCTAAAAAATATTTCTAAAATTAAGAGCTGTCAGTATCAGATTCACTGTCAAAACCAAGGATTCGTAAAATTGTCCTAAACTGATGCTATTTGTCCAATCATTCCAAATAAAATATTTGATTTGTATTCTATACCTGGCATGTCTTATCACTTTGGCTTGAACTCACATTGGTTGTCCGGCTACAGTGGATCCTGGAACTGCCTATCTTCGTTGCGATCATGGCCATGTTGTAGTTCTTCATAGAAAACCATGCATTTGTGATAATTTTTGATGCGCATTTGTCCAACAGAAAAATAGCTCAAAACATCAGTGCCACTTTGAATGATTTATACAAGACAATGGTATTTATGTTAGGGTCCGTCTTGATTCGAGCTTCATGAGCTAAACAAATATATTTGTAAGTTAAAAGAAACTGCCATATTTTCAATGTCATCTGTCGTGACAACAATATTTAATTGATCCAACAATGTTATTATCATTAATATTGCACACACAATTCAATACTATGATACTGATACCAATGAATTAGATAAATACACATACATTGGGCAACTTTTAACACAGATTGCATGTTTTAATTAGTAACAGTCCTCATGAAAACGAAAATAAGAGCAATTCTCTCGGAAAAAAAATCTGTTCGATTTAATTAAGGAGATTAGATGCAAGCCCTATCTTTGGTAGGAGTTCCAAGAAGGTGATACAAAGTTGTATTACCTGTATATATTGTTTGTGTCAAAATGTACAATTTTTTTTTATCATATGCATGCAGCTATTTAAATAGCTCAATTTTGATACTTGTTAACATATTAATATGATTTGCTTGAAGTTGACAGTATCACTGATGATAAATTGTGGATGGCTAGAAAATCAAGTGGCAAATCATTATTTCCACTCGAAATTTGCCATTATAAATGGGAGTGATAAATTCGATCCCTCTACAAATAGATGCATTTATTAATCAAACTTGATTTGGCCATATTTAACTACCGGTATTAGCTATGTTGTATCAACAGATATCCATGGTCCAACACATCTTGGGCTTGACAGAAATGTATTTTTGTTCCTACGCATTTGCCATAAAGGTCATTTATGATATTAATTTTTTTTTCCTCTATCTGAAAGTTGTGTATTGAAAGCTTTTCTCATTCGCATTTAGCCCTTTTTCAGGAAAACAACAATATGAACAGTATTACAATAGCCAGCCCACTGTTTAATCAATTCATATCTTAAAGCAAAATGAAATCTCATGTGTACATAGTAGTGCTAAGATACTCAATTATGCTGACTAATTTTTTTATTTAGGGCATCATCTTGAAGAGATACGTGTGAGAGCCCTTGAAAGCATCTTGTCGAAACTTGAACACAAATTGATATGTGACTCTGATCTGGTGCAAGAGAGACACTTGTTTATAAGATTGCTAGAATGGTTCAACTTTCCTCGCTCGACCAGACATGCAGACATTCTCAACCTACTCCTTCGCTTGTCAGAGGTAAGCAGTCAAAAGATTGAATTGCTTGATTCATCACCTATTTTCAGTTTCCTGTTATTATGTGTTAAAAAGAAATATCAGGTTTATCTTTCGTCATCAACCTGTCTTAGACATTTGTTTTTGCTTGGCAGATAAATAAGGTGTCCTTTATTTACTCCCAGTATAGCTCACAAAGTGTTAGAAATATCGTAGCTGCCTCGATTATTTGAATGTAAAACAAGCTACATCTCTGTTACAACTAGACTAGTACATGTTCTCTAGTATTATGTTTTACAGTTAATTTCAATCACAGAGTAATCTTTTATGTGATTATCAACATTAAATTGTTAAATTGTGTTTCTTTTTTGCATTTTATAACCCTGTTGAAGTTACAATTTAGTGTGTTTGTTTCTAGCGTACTTCAGGCCAGGAGACATTACAAGACATTGGTGGAATAGAATTTCTTACAGTGCTCAGAAAGGATGTAGCTTCTGCTTTACAGCCTGTGATAGACCAAGTTTTAGAGAACACCATGAGGTTACCAGATGCACAGGAAGGCCTGGATCATGCTCCAGAATGCATCTACCAAAAGCAAAACCATACAGGTACACAAACGATTTTTTCCATCTTCACACAGACACTTTTCTAATGTGTTGTTATATTCACAATGCTCACAGATTTTATTATGGCCCAGCCCATGATTGTACAAGTCAATTCAAAATCTTTATTTAAACTCAAATCGTTTACAAAGCTATTAATGAGTCAACCAATATACAATACAATGACATACTTAATATAAACAATTAGTAAATTGGAAAAGGACCGAACGGTTTGGACACAAGTGGAAACATACTTGTTAATGTAGACATAGACTTTTATATTGATAATTTTTTTCTCATAAAAGTCATGGCACAGATTTTTACTTGACTGTGAAATCATTAATTTTTGAGTAATGATTAAGAGTTTGGAATTTATGAATTTAGGTACCCACGTCCCAGTAATGAAAGATCATAAGTAATATAGGTTAAAGAAGGATTTACAACCGTTCATTACCAGTACGTTAATGTGTCTAGAAATTTTGATTATCAATGTAACTAACTGCATTCACATCTGCCAGATAGACAATTGCATATGAAAGGTCTATCTCAACCTCCGGCATATTGTTGAAGGTATGACAGCAGGCATGGAAACGACAATGGAGTCCATAGCAACCAGACACACCCACGATCACTCAGCCACGCCCAGTTCACGCCCACCTACAGAAGTAATGAATAACAAGTTGCCAGATTATAGGGAGCCACCACTAGGTTTCTTTGAAGGAGATAGGGGCCTGACTACTCAAGTGCCACAGGGTCAGGGGAATGCAGAACAACAGAAACCAGTGCAGTGGAATAGTGCTGGTATAAATCCTTTTTTCATGGCAACATTAACACTACGTAATTAAGCAGATTTTTTGGCTGTTTTTAAATAAAGTCCATATCATATAATGGTCTCTTATATAATGACATAATACTTTTGAATTTCTTTTATAAAAGGTCACATTTTTTTCTTTTGTACTACATTTAGTGTACATGTACTGTATAACAAAAAAGTAATTCAGGTAAAGTAAAAAAGGTGTCAAGGCTGGTGGTCAAGTTAAGAATGAAATCTCTGAGCCAAACGATACATGGTGAATTTTGGCTGTTACAGATTCGTCCAGCTGCTTTCGGATGACGATATTTCCCTGGCTCCCTCTAACCCCTACAGACAGGCATGTCATCTCTTCTACTAACAGGTATATGCCCTTATTTTATTAAATTGAAACAAATAAATCCAAACTTATGACGTAGTGTCAGTTTAGCAGAACATCCAAACTTTGATATAGACATAACACATATCCAGTCTGTATTGAAGAACACTTTTACACATGGATCTTTTTAAAGCCACAATACTCAAATCAAAATTAAATGAGCAATGAGATATTTGAAAACAAAACAAGTGGTTTGTTACATTTTAGAAGTTTGTGTTTACATTTGAGAAGTTTGTGTTTACATTTGAGAAGTTTGTGTTTACGTTTGAGAAGTTTGTGTTTACATTTGAGAAGTTTGTGTTTACGTTTGAGAAGTTTGTGTTTACATTTTAGAAGTTTGTGTTTACATTTGAGAAGTTTGTGTTTACATTTGAGCTTTGTCTGTTGCAACTAATCCTCTTAGCCAATCAATGAAAGTTTTAACCAAATATCAAAACAGGTAGCAAAATATCATCCAGTAAAATACTCCACTTCAATGTAATTGTTTTGAATGACTACAAAGGAAATCATGTCAATATGTGATACCCTGTCTATAACTAAGTTACTGGCACTTGAATTTTTACTGTAAGTTTCGTTATTATTTGGAACTATTGTTGGGAATGATAGTGTGGCTTTAAACATAATATTTTTCTATTACCTCCCTTTCTATTACCTCCTTTGCTCACACCAAACAACTATAATATCAATGAGCATTACACTATCATCTATAAATGTGATATATTCTCACAGTTCCCTGCAAAGTCGAGAGGCTGCCATGTTAGTGAGCACATGTGAATTCCTGAGTGACGTCGTCTTCCAAGATTTTCCAGCAGAAATATTTCTCCAAAGACCAAACATTGTTAAGGTTGTATTTTATGTTCTTAAAATCACATTATATAACAGTTTAAAGACAAGTTTTAATGCTTTCAAAGATCTCACAGAGAGATTTCAAAGAAGCTTAAATATATCGTGCCGTCACCTGTTTTCGCTGTTCTCCTATTTTCACCGATAACATTGAAATACCTCTGACATCATTCAGTCTAGCGAGATTTTATAGTTGACCAATACGGGATGTAAACAATGAAGTAAGCTGTCAGTAAACTGATCATGAAACAAAGTCGAGGGTCATAGAGTAAATAGCATCAAATTGAAATTGACCAGTGCAAAATCCATTTTCTGCTATTTTTTCACAACGAATATTTCAAATTTGTTTTGTAAACTATGTTTTGGTGTTTTGACATAAGCCAACATAGTGTGATGTCATATTCTCCGTATCTGTCAAAACTAGGTCAAATTGATGAACTTTCGTAATATCGACTTATATAGTCTTATTTCATCCCACAGAATTTGATGTCGCTTTTGACTGGCCCCTTAAAGGACCTTGGAAGGCCATGTCTGCAGGCTGTGAGAACCCTAGCAGATTATGCCCAGTGTCTACATAGTCGAATAAGGAGCCACCAGGACCCTAGCCTATACACCAGTAAGCAAGGTAAGGGGTTGGGTTTTGATTGGTTACCCTTTTTTGATTTCATCTTTGAAGTTTTTGACTCTAAATTTTTACAGAGATTGTTGCAAAATGTTTATACATGTTGTAGACGTCTTTAAATTTTGATAATCTGTTCCAAATATTCCAGCGTAAAATTGTGAAAAATTACCGCTAAGTGAATTCCAGTAGAAAACAAACACCATAGTAGAAGACTGTATCAAATGTCAAGAGAGCAGGAGACCTCTTTTAACAAAAAATAAGCTAGAGAATGCCAAAATGAATCTCGCTCACAAACATGGAAGTTATATTTTGTGCAGAATGTTTCATCACTTGGAAGTATATCTTTTAAGGCACTATGAAAAAGTTGGTTTTTTTTCCAGACTTTTCATCCTCCCCATCTCCGTTCTCCACACCCAGCAGTAGTGTGAGTAACAATGGGGGGAACAATCGTAGACAGGGTATAGGAGGCTGGGCAGATCCACGACCCCGAGGTGATGGCAGGGATGGAGACTCTTCAGCATCTTCATCAGGGTTTGTATATGAATGAAGACTTGTTTCCCTTATATTACTGTAGCCGTTTACAAGTGGCTTCTCCTTGTAATTCAATTTCTCTTGTTATAATCAGGCAGTTTTTCCCTTTATTTGGCACTCCCCGTTCTTGTTTTTCGGATAGAATGATTCCCCAGATTACCAAAAAGAGGCCCATTTCACAAATTGTGAAATACTGCTGTCAACGATCTCGAGAGTAATGAGAGTTGTTATAATGTAATATTAAATCTTTATACATGTACACCAATATAGCTGAAAAGGAGGTGAATTAAAAAATGTAAAACATTGTAAGCCCTAGTTTTGTCCTAGTAGGAGAGTGCTCAAGAATCGATGATGGTATTATTTAAGGTGCATCTCATGTGTAAAGAAAGTATGTAGTTAAATCTCTCTAAACTGGACTCCATGTAAACTGGAATCCCCTCTATACTGAAAATGGCATGTGGTTTAAATCTACTTATTCCTTCATGAATGACCCTTTTAAACTGGAATCCCCTCTAAACCGAATAGTGTGATCCTGAAGGTGTTTGGTTTAGAGGGGTTTCATTGTAGTTCTGACATTTGGAGGACTTATTTATCCAATACTAAACACATCGCTCCTCAGTTGCTCACGTCTGAACACATTACTTTACAAGAGAAATAGAAACTTTGTTGTTAATCCGTATTTGTAAATGATCTTAATTTTGTACAAATTACAGAAATTCCCTGGCATCTAGTGTTGGTCTAAGTCCAGAGGAAGGTGTTGATCAGATAGATCTTGAGGACATGCCATCGTTACAATACATGCAGATGACCATCCCACAGTTCTGTGCCGCAGTGTTGGAGAAGTCTATTCCGTTACTCAATACTGACGATGAAGTTATTGTGACAGAGGTTTTCCATTTGTTAAATAAGACACTGGAGATCGTGGTTGCCATAGTTACAGCTGATTTGTGGGTGGATCCTAGTATGGCTGCACGTGAATGTGTGAGTACCAGATTACATAACAATCATATCTGTGTTAAAGTCATTATACAGCATTCAGGTCCTTTTGATATATCAAGCCAGTGAAACTTAAAACTTTATGCAGGCGCAGAAACATAATTATGATGTCAGTTTAAGGGCAAAAAGGTGAAAACTATATTATTGGTTTTTAGTACTGAATGATTACCATAGCAGATTATCCTTAGATCATTTAAAAACTTCAGCGTTTCAAGTATCATTCATTCTTAAAAATATTAGCCACAAGAAGTTAATGTTAAAGAGAAAAGGTATTTATGGTTTTGATGAAGAAGATTTTAGTACTTTGATAAGCACGTTTTATTTTTTTGCAGAGTGAGAAGTTAATTGAAAGCCTTGACGTCATGGCAGGACTGTTGAAGTTTCATCACCATAGCAACATGACCCATGATCTTGTTGATGGGGGCAAAGGTCTAGGTGATGTGGTATATCATAGATTATGTGTGATAGGTATTGGAGTGTTCCTGGAAAAGTTTCTGAGAAGTTTAGTGCCTATTGAGAAGGTAGGTGTGGCTGATATAAAATGGGTAACAGATCAAATTTGTTATATTTCCAAGGATGTGCTTTAGTAGTGGATGATTGCACTACTAGAATTAAAAGCATCATAAAAAACACCACACCAAATTTGTTAGCTTTTTAAAACTGTGATAACTCAACGTTTTGAAAGTTTATTCTGTTTTTGTGAGATTTCTTAAAAAGTATTTTTCACTTCCTTTATTCACTTCCTGAAAATTGCATTAACATTTTTCAAAATCATATTAGAATTTTTGTTGTAATAAAAATAGAAAAGTTCAACACTGTATGAGCAATTATAGAGTAATGTTTACATGTATAAATTGTTAAAATGTATTTGTTGTCATCAATATCTTCCCCTTTTGATAGATTAAGTATTTCTATTTCTGTTTTAGAGTAGAGGTATCATCTCTGAGACTCTTCTTAATATGATGAACATGCTTGTGTATGATGAAAGCCTTGGCAACGCACTCCCTGACCTTCAGATCCTGTTGCTAGGATACCTTAAACAGCTTGACAATGGCAGATATGATGTGTATGTTTCCACGGCAACCATATGTCAGTCCCTGCAAAGAACTTGTAAATTTGTCGCAATGTCACAAGAAGAGGTGAGATAAACAGTAATAAGTAATCTTTACACAACTGACCGTTCTTAGATACACAACTGACCGTTCTTAGATACACAACTGACCGTTCTTAGATACACAACTGA
>ENA-OREC01002623-OREC01002623.1-marine-metagenome-genome-assembly--contig:-NODE-2623-length-10023-cov-10.874623_pt1 | contig 10023 bp, 5 predicted proteins | sample MGYA00248626_ERZ508543 | MGnify/ENA primary metagenome ERZ508543 (study PRJEB26211, sample SAMN05518279) | marine metagenome | isolation source: Puget Sound, Washington, USA | host: Bankia setacea...
TTTTCAGTTTTGTGAAAGTTGTTTTTCAGTTTTCATGTGACGGTTTTCAGTTTTGTGAAAGTTGTTTTTCAGTTTTCATGTGACGGTTTTCAGTTTTGTGAAAGTTGTTTTTCAGTTTTCGTAAGATGTGTTGTTACAGGAGTTGATATTTAAGCTTGTGTATGATAGTTTCCGGTCCAATTTTCGGACGACTGCGTTTAGTTAAACCGTAGTTGACAGTATAAGAATGTTTTACGTTAACGATTTCTTTTCAGTCCACGATCTCTTTTATTTGCTTGAGTAATATCAGATTGTTTTTCAGTTTGTTTACGGTTGTTTTCATTTCGTGCGACTGTATTCAGTTTTGAGAAATTGTTTTTAGTTTCGTATGATTGCTTTCATTTTTCGTACGCATTGTAGATTATGGTTTTAAGTAGCACACACTTCAAAAAAGCATTACGCCTTTACTTTAGTAAGTTAACAAGTTAGTAAGTGTTCGTTTAGTTGTTCCCAGTATCATTGATGCTATCACTGTTTGCACGATCGTGTTCTAGTACGGATGATGAACTTACAGAAGTCATAAATGCCGCCCAGTTTGAATTCCATAAAAAAAACAATATTCTTGACGAACGGGTTGGAATAAATGAATCAAACGACTGTATAACTCTAGTTAACATGGGCTAATGCATTCGCTCATATCTACGATTCCATAGTCATTTAACTTCAGGGCATTAGCAAGAGTGTAACAGTATTTAATTTCAGTAGATCTATATCAAATTTTACAGCCAAATACAAATCTACAATGCTCTTAAAAGTTGACAAATACACTGTACACATCGTTGCCTAATTTCTAAAACCGACGATTTTGAGCATTTGGTATGATTGGAATCGTCTTTTCAATCTCTTTTCGTCGGTACTACATACTTGATTCTAGAATGTAAACAACTCCCCCAAAAAACGTACACGACGAAATCTTAACAGTAACGTTTGTATGAAAGAGTACGGTTACCTGGACACCCTTGATTAGTTCTTTTACCCGTCGGTATCATGATACTGATTGATAAAACGCCTAGAAGAAAACGAGTTGCACGACCATAAACTATTTGACAGGATCGGTAAAATACTCAAAATTAACAGCTTCACATAATCAACAAACATACTTATACACCAGAAGTAGGAACTATCCACGCTTATACTAGACTACATACAAAACCTATGTCAACGGATCGCAGACGACGCACGGACGGACAAGTTAAGCATTTCGGTCACTCGATCATATGAAATAGAACCTACTGTACCTACCAACCCTATCTATGATGTTTAAACAGTAAAGTAAACACAAACGGCAGCATGTTCATGGAGACAACATTTGTAAGACTTGTCGAATTATAATCTAGATTAAGTGTGTCGGATTAAAATCTAGATTAATTTGACAAGTATTACCTGAAGGCACTATACCGACGGTTTGTTAAATCCTTTCTATGTTTTAAGAGAACAAGTGTTGAAAACTCACGTTTAAAGTTTGAATCACTTGCTGTCATGTAGGCGTTTTCCAGACGTTGATCATACTCCGTTGATGACGTCAACGATGACGACACATGAGAGATGGTTGGCGTCACTCGACAGTAGGATGGCTCTGTAATGAATGGATAGAAGATAAATTTGTGACATCTACAATATGGCGGCGGACTTAATCCCTCGATCCCTGGACTCTTTGGAATCATTGCGTCGGTTAGAGTAGGTCTAAAACCCCGATGTCACCAGTTTACACCACCACTAAAACCACCATCCTTTACTAGAACTCGTAAACCTTTGAACCTACAGATCTATTTCGTGAAGAACTGCACTCTGCACATTCCTCCCCTGTTAGTACGTATATAAAGTCTCTGATAACTAAATAGATCTCTATGTGAAAAGAACTTTGAACATTATTCGTCACTTAGCCCGGGTAGACAAAAAACTCGGTATTCACGTCAGAGCCACAGAACTATGTTTCCAGGTTTGCGAGCAAGTGTATGATTCACATAAACAAAGAAGTTTGTAAAAGCCGTGTGTTTCCAGACATAGTCTACTACGACGTGCGTAAAATAGCACCACGACAGCATTCTTGTAACGATATTACACATAGTAGTCTGGTACCCGGAAGGCATTGCTGAGGGTGTATTACATAACCTTACTGTCGACATTCTGGGCCAATACATGGAGTACTATACAGTGTAAACATAACAGACATCTGAACTGAACTTTGTTTTACGTGAAGTCTCTTACATAATGGTTGTGAATTATTTTGTTAAATATTTCTAATTTAATTTATAGTTATACACTATGAACCAGGTTGTATATACATTATAATTTACTAAACTTATTCATTATTTATTTGTTAACAGTATTCATGTACCCGCGTTTCGTCTGTTGTATATACATTATAATTTACTAAACTTATTCACGTTTGTTAACAGTATTCATGTACCCGAGTTTCGTCTGTTGTATATACATTATAATTTACTAAACTTATTCATTATTTATTTGTTAACAGTATTCATGTACCCGAGTTTCGTCTGTTGTATATACATTATAATTTACTAAACTTATCCACGTTTGTAAACAGTATTCATGTACCCGAGTTTCGTCTGTTGTATATACATTATAATTTACTAAACTTATTCACGTTTGTAAACAGTATTCATGTACCCGAGTTTCGTCTGTTGTCATTGTTTCCAGTTGAGGGCATTAAGGCAGATTATCAATTGTTTAAATTCCCTCGTAACATGAAGTCTGTATTATTATTAGTATTATCACAGTCCAAAGGGCCGATAAATTAAATTTCAATGTGTCGACGTGTGTTGCTCTTTTTAACATGTGAGCCTCGGAAGAGATGTGTGAGATGACCAAGGTCTGAAAGGAAGTCCGTAATCGTACAAGTACTCCTGTCTGTAAGACTTAGGTACAAGAACGTACGGACATTGAAAATATACTTTGAATATGTACATGAAGACTCTAGTTTTATTTGAAATGGCTTCACACATGTATCAATACAATGGTATCATTTATATAAATAAAATGTGCAGAAAAATGTGTCTCTGAAACAAAACTTCATTTGTGTCAAGGGGAAACTTTTTTATTTTATAAAATTTTATTGCCGTCTTTGTATTTTAAAGAAGTCCCAATTTTTAATTAGATCTGCTACACTTGTCTACATTGGCGTCTATGAGCTAGAATTCGGAACGTATGGGCTTTTATTTTGCATGAAACATGTTTCTAAGCTCATAAACGTGGTAAGGGTTAGGGTGGGTTTATTTAGCTTACAGTATGCAGAAAATAGCTCATACTATGCAGTGTCGGTACGTCCGGATATTTAGACAAAACTAGGATTTCACCCAGGGGTAATAACTTTCAGTTTAAAATGAAATATAAAGCAATTTGAATATTTTGTTTTAGTTTTCCAATTGTAAAGCTGGTTTTGTGATGGCTGTACTTTACAGATTGTTTGAGTGAATAATTGTACTCTGGAGCTCCACTACCGGGTTACCAGTCAACATCCTGAAGTTATGTTTTACTGCAGATCTGAGATTCTATTGGATGAGGCTTATCAAAACCTGTGAGAATCTGCAGCCTGATCTAAAAATGCGAATTCCAGATGTATTAAAGTATACACGGAGGCAACCCGGTACATCTAGAGGTTGAAAACAGCTATTTATCCACCAACGTTATACAAGACGCTACCCAACTATGTGAGTGAGCAACATTATACAAGACGCTACCCAAGTATTTAAACAGAGAAGTTTGTATAAATGTATCGTAAGGACTCTAACCGAACATAATTATTTTAGTAAGAGGATTGTTGGTTTTGTTTCTCTCTGTCTCTGTACCCTAAGCACCGCCGTCATCGCCTGGTCTTGGTTTTGTCATTACAAATAAATACAGTCTGTAATTCCTGGTAGTTTTACCCCTCTAATTGCGCTTCAATAACAATTGACTTTACCTTTGATCAGCTCTATAAAAGATATGGAATTACGTCACACTGTATACGCGAAATAATAACGGTGGGGCACAGTGTTTTAAAATGAAATACAACAATTACCCGGAGAAATACCTGAAACCGGAATTTGTGTATTTAACATTGTGTATACAAAAGAGCAATTACGACATTGTTTGAACTATTCAAAGAATTATTTGATCATTATCACAATTGCCTATATCGAAAAGAACAGTAGACAAAATTCAAGTCTGAATTATATCAAATATTGTAGAGAGATGAAACATGTTTATTAGCGGAAAAGATATCCATAGCGACGCAAAGATAATAACATATAATGCGGTAAGTGTCATTTTCCTTTTAAGTTATTATCCTGTGTAAGACCAACTTTACATTTAGACAATTTACATAAGGTATTGTAAGTATTTTAAAAGACATTCCAAACAAGAGGACCCGAATTATTCCAAAGACCGGTTACGACATTCTGGGCAATAACTCTGGGCAATAACTCTGGGCAATAACTCTGGGCAATAACTATTTCCAATAGATCATGGTCAAGGTCATCTGAAGTTCGAAGGTTCAGAGGTCAACATTGCATGTGTAAGTGGCAATGTAGTGTCACAAAGTAGAGAATGGGTGGGGAAATGGATACAAAAGTGACGACCAATAATCGACGAGTGTATGAAACAGAATACAGTTGGAACGCCAAGTCTCTTACAATAACTTCGAGACAGCCAATACATATGAGAGGAAAATAACACATACTTGATTCTTTTGGCATGGCTTTGTTTCTAACCATTGTCGTCTTATAAAAAATTTAAAAGGACACTTCTGGCATAAAAATATATATACTAAGAGAATAAAGGAGTTAAGGAAATGACGGTTGGTACTATACGGCAATTAAAATTAAACTTGAGACAACTATCGAAACAAAGCGAAGGAAAAATAACACATATGACTACACATAAAAAAGTAAAACGAGGGGAAAAGGAAAAAGGATTTAAATGGGAACCAGCTGTCAACCCTCTTGAACACACTTGAGTTGGAGTTATATAGATGATATAATCTGTCTGTGACTAGTTCAAGTAATAATGCTCTAATGACTCGGAGACATGCTAGTGGAAGCCCAGGTCGCTTGTATTATTTTACAACTGTTCAAGATTGTTTAACAGAACCAAACCCAACAGAGTGAAAGTTATTTTGATTATTACAAGTTGCTCAAACAGGTAAATTAACAGATCTGATAATAGCATCTTGTAGTTCTTGGGGTGGGGGATAACAACAGTGTCCGTTACAAAAATGGGCAGTTACCGTTAAGAGAAAGAGAACGTCAACACACACAAATGAAGTAATGTTAACTCTGTATCGGTTCAGACTCTATACAGTTACAGTTATATAGCATTGACTGCGTAGCTTTACATGTTGTCATAGGTGCTTCGCTTTTTGCGCCAGGGTGTTTTGAAAATTTTAGGAGATTTCTTTTTTTGAAAGGTTCTAAATTAAAATCTTGAAAGTTCATCGTATCAAATATCTCGCATTGCTCGTTACTCATACGCCAGACTCGCTCACCGTGTCACGATTTCTGTACTGCCAGACTGTTGCAGGAATGTGCACGGTGTACCATATGTCTGCATGGTAACGGAGCGTTATACATTTTTTGAAAGAAAGAGAAAAACGGAAAAAAAACAATTCCATGGTCTTATCTTTCTAGGGGCAGACTGATTCCCTACTCACGATTACTCCACGCTATGTCGCAGGTTTAGGAACCCAGGCCAAAAAAATAAACACAAACTCTCGAAAGCAACTTAATAACAAACTGCATCTGGTCGGCGCTCTTTGTGTAGCGACATACATACGGTACATTTAATTCCATCAGATTCCAAGAGTGCTATATAGGCTTGTGTATAAACTAACGTTTGATCATGGCTCCTTGACGACACTCAAACATACACGCACTTAGAATTAACAAATAAATTAGCATGTACGCAATTAGAATTAACAAATAAATTAGCATATATACACTTAGAATTAACGAGTAAATTAAAATACACGCACGTATCATTAACAAGTAAATTAAAATATACGCATTTAGAATTAACCATTATGATCAAATATACCCACTTAGAATGAACAATTATGATCAAATATACGCACTTAGAATTAACAAGTAAATTAAAATACACGCACTGAAAATTAATAAGTAAATATAAAAAAAAGATAAAAGAAAGAAAGAAGAAGTTATTGACACGTACATTGTCTCGTCTTAAAAGTCAGTTTAGCAGCAAATTAAACAATAATAAATTAATAAACAATAAAAAAATGTATCACCGAGTCATATGTGCTCCCCGTGTGCTCGAATGGACGAACACAAGGACGGGAACATCAATTTAAATCTTGATTTCTTAACACAGCTGATAGGTCGACAACACGTATCGAAATTATCTTCCTGGTCCCTCCCACGATACCGGCTGAATTACCTGATACCTGACAAAGGAGATATACGAGTGTCTTAACTTCCCGTTTCCCATTTCAACCAGTAACCACTACTAGTACTATTTCGATGAAAGCGTTCTGTTCAATTTCCTATTGGATAAACAAATCAGTATACTTAAAACAAGTAACAAAATAATCAGTTAGTTTGCTTGAGACACACGTACTGCCGTTTTGTATATTTCTGAAAGCAATACGATTTCCTGCGTTCAGCTTTTTCACTCCCCCGCCCTCCAAGACCATATTTACCGTCACTGAAATTGTATCAACTATCGGTCGACCGAAATGATATTCCAGGAATTAATTCACTGAAGTGGCCAGAACTAGTATGTTTATTTTACTTTTCTGGTGAACAATGAGTGGAGAATTTAAAAGTATAACTATCATTTAAACAAAGCAAAAATTAGGCTGTACAAATAACAGAACCACAAAAATACAAGTTATCTCAGTTATCTAAAGTACTTTGCTAAGGTTTGTCCGAACGTCTATTTTGCCAACTAAAAACTATTCTAGGAGTTACAAATGAGACTTAGCCTGCCACGTCAAACCAGAAAATAGACGGAGTTATAAATGAGACTTAGCCTGCCACGTCAAACCAGAAAATAGACGGAGTTATAAATGAGACTTAGCCTGCCACGTCAAACCAGAAAATGGACGGAGTTACAAATGAGACTTAGCCTGGCACGTCAAACCAGAAAATGGACGTTTGGTTTCATTCTGCTACACATTGATCACTCAAACGTTCGTTTGTTCATTCATCCATTCATTCATTCATTCATCCATCCATCCATCCATCCATCCATCCATCCATTCATTCATTCATTCATTCATTCATTCATCCATCCATCCATTTATTAATTTATTCATTTATTCATTCATTCATTTATTCATTCTTCCATCCATCCATCCATCCATCCATTCATTCATTCATTCATTCATTCATTCATCCATCCATGCATTTATTCATTCATTTATTCATCCATCAATTCATTCATTCATTTATTCATTCATTCTTTCATTCATTCATTCATTCATTCATTAAATCTTACCTGTCTAACTTAGTTTGTTCTCCCTTCCGAAACTCCATACGTTAAATACGTCCATCATTCATACATTCACTCTTATGTTACTGGCTTTTTTTTTTATCAAGTACATCATTGGAAACGTCAGTCCTTCCTTTATTTATTGATCGAACATCCAGTTAATAATTAATTTAACACCACACCTTCACGCGAAAATAGATTCCCCCCCCCCCCCCCCACACACACACACACAAAAAAGAGAGAGAAAAAAAGAGAAGAATTGTCCCACAACTGATTGATCTGAAAACCGTACACATTTAAAACTAATCTTTACCATATATATCATGTATTAGCATATTTCCTCATAGATTTAAAAAATCATTTTAAAAATAAAAATGTCCCATAGGCGTATTTATAAACAAAACGATTTACCATTATCCGACACTGTATCTATGATGCGAGTACAGGTGTCAATTAACGAAATATTACAAAAAATCAATATATAGTGTTCCAGGAGCTCGGTTGATTTAATGCTATACATGGCCAACAAGTTAAAACGTGGCTCGCTTATTAATAGTTAACGAAGTTTGAGAGTTTAAGAGTTTAACGACACACATTTCAGGTAAAAACCGTACACACATACCGTTATGTAGGGTGGCAAACGATTCTTTTTCTTCTAATTTGAATGTTAAAGGATACATTGCAAACATTTCTAGTCTCCTGAGGTCTTGTACTCTACTTTGATTTATTGAGTCTCATCCGACATTTAATATACAAATATAGGAGAAAATTACCTTCTGTGTCAAAGAAAATAATATAGTTAGCTTCATCCACTAAACCCCCTAAACATCAATGTTCTCCTAAATAAGGCCAATTCCATGTAAATATGCTATATTGAGAACGCTCGCTGACCTCATTACTCGATTGTGATATGTACACCAAAAGCGAAACCAGCGTTCCGATTGGCCAGCATGTCTTACTGTAATGCAATCAATAAGAAACAGGCCTCTTTATTGGATAAGACATATACATATAATTATGATGAGCGGAGCGCTTCGATTGGTTGAAATTTCACAGTTTACATTGAGCCTAAGAATGTTAAGAAGATACCGGAAGTTAAATTGAAGTACGACCTCTAGAGTAACTACATGCTATTGTTTTGTTGTTCAAAGCGATCATTGTTGTAGAAACATATCTAGGTCATAATTTGAATACCAGTACAATGTGGACACGCGATATACAATAGTTTGTAATGACGTAAGGCACATTCAAGTAATAATTGACGGCTCTTGGACATGTTTTTCGAGGCAGATCTACTTTGTGAAATATAAACTTAGATTACTCTATCGAATGAAACTATATGTATACACGCATGGAGGTCTCATAATTAAACGTGACATAAAAAAAGAATGTAAAATGTTGACACCAATCCTAATAATAAACATGAACATGTCAAACCAGATACATTTTATTTCATATTTAACCAGTTACATTTTATGTTTTGTGCATATATGGGTACATGGATGTGGAAGATAAAACAATTTTTTTTATACAAAAGCAACATTTCAGGGAAAAACACTTCCAAGTCAAGTCAATCGATTTTTTTGTAAACGTAGAAATACATTGAGGTAAAAACATTGAGGTAAACACATTATTTTGACTAGTTTTACCTCTAGGATAAACATGTAAACCTGTGTGTCCATGGTTTACAAAACAGCATTTCTAATAAAAACAAACGTCTGTTTCAAAAATAATAAAAAAGTACTGCATAGACCACGTGTGCGGACGCAAAGACAAACACTGGTACGTTGTACAGATATCGATATGCTGTTTGAAACTTAGTTATGTGCATTGATAAACGCAACTGGCTTGGACAACACGTCTGACAAGTATCTGCACACTCAACAGAACGTATATCAACACACATAACTAAACAGCACTGCACAACGATATAAACATTGAAATAAGTGAACATGATAATCACGTTGGTCTTTGTTTGAATATATTCGACAACACATTAACGTTATAAACAAGTCTAAGAACACGACATGATGTTACTGTCCTAGTGATATTAACAGTTTCCACAGCAATCTAGCCTGTTTGTTTTACTTCTGTTACAAACGGTTATAACATATATTTACAGACTGTCAATGATAAAGTGGATTGATACCAAACGAAATTCTCCCTGATGGCGATTGTTAGCTTGAACATAACCTCAAACGGATGGTCAATGAAAAAGCATACGTCTGGAACATGTTTCGAGGATTACTATCTACACACACAATTTAGCATACCAAGAAAACAAGCGTTTTCCGAAAATCGAGGAAGTTAAAATCAAATTGAGCATTTGTCCCCGCATTCTACACTCTGTGGTTGGGCATGTATAGTCCTTTCTGGTTTGTTGACCGAAAACTACAGAGCGCCCTAAGTTTCGAGTTTCAGCCAGCCGCCATTGCGATTCTATGAAACCCGGATATTTTAGTTGCATGGTTACTGTTAATGAAGTCGTTACGTTGATTTTAGTTGCATGGTTACTGTTAATGAAGTCGTTACGTT
>ENA-OREC01002624-OREC01002624.1-marine-metagenome-genome-assembly--contig:-NODE-2624-length-10022-cov-14.750830_pt1 | contig 10022 bp, 4 predicted proteins | sample MGYA00248626_ERZ508543 | MGnify/ENA primary metagenome ERZ508543 (study PRJEB26211, sample SAMN05518279) | marine metagenome | isolation source: Puget Sound, Washington, USA | host: Bankia setacea...
AACATTCTCATTAATCACAAGCTCAACAAATTATACTAGTACTCACTCATGTTTGTTTGCTAAGCTATGAATTATTCCTTTGTCACATTTGTATAGTTATGTGGCTTGGTCACAATCAGACTTTTACTTATTAAACTTTCATGTGCTCACCACAATAATGGTCAACACAAAACAACACAACACTTATATCCGTTGAAATCTGTCTTTCTAGTCAACCTATGCTCAAGTTTGTCACTAGATCAGTACCCAATATTTAAAACCCAATACAAACTTGCCGAATGGACTCTTGTTATATAAAGAAGATTTGCAGCTTAGTACATTTAAAGCACCTTTTCTCAGCTTAAAACCGATCTATTTTACACTAAAATGAATATCTGCTGGGTTCAAACAATACTGTTTTTCACAAGCTTTTTAAATGGAACACTTTCTCTCAGATTTTATATCTTTTAACAAACTGAGATAAAAGACAATAGTGTCTACAGAGTAAAAACAGTGCCTTTGGGCTTAAACATGTAAGACCATGCTTATAAAACAACTATTATCAAACTAATATTTCTTGGCTTAAAACTGTGTTTAAATCTCTTCTCACCTTTATCCAATGTTTTGCTTGATTCCATGTAATCCTTTTTGTCCATTGTCAACATATAGGACAGTAAATAGACCAATATTAACACTGCCTTAATTACTGCAGTGTCCGCACACATAGTTCTAATTCAAATAGTTGCGTTCACGTTTTATTACATGTTCATTGTTAGTACAAATGTACAGTTGAGAGTTGTTTAAGACCCTTGAACATTAGTCACTCAATTCTACACTGCCTGGTTTCCACTTCCATGACCAACTAACAGGCGTTAAAGATCAACCAAGTGAAAAAGACAGCAATAAGGTACAAATCAACTGATTTAAAGTCCTGTCAATTGTCTTTAAACACATCAATTAAGCGCTGGTGTTGTGTCCCAGCAAGTTGTTAGGATAAACAGGCCCAGTTGGTGTTTATGGACTTACATAACGTGCATACTAATTCATTCACATCAAACACTGAAGCATAGCTTGTCTAGAGTACATGAATCCAATTAATTCAGTGAGATGGCGGAGGGGAATCAAGGACTGTCAATACAAAGGTACTTTCTAGGTAACGGTACTTTCTAGGTAAAGGTACTTGCATGTTGAGATAAAGGTATACAGATAACAGATAAACAGTTGTGTACATTGAGCAGTGCTTGACCAGGATGTGAAATACCAGTTATTGTCATAGTGCATGAATAGTGTAATGTTCTTTCATCCACAGTTCACAGAAATTGAGAGGTTAACGATAGTTTACATTGTACAATGTATAATGAACAAGAATTTTGCATGAACATTTGGTAGTTTCTTTAAAATTGTAACAAGAACAAAAATGATAAGTTTTAATTTTTTTACCTTACGCACAATGTAATTAAGATCTTTCTTTTCAGTGAAACTATTCTATATCTGTATGCTCACTAGCATGACCTAATACTGTAGATAGTTGTATTTACATGTACATGCACTGCTTAAACTGGTGCTTCCACACACCATTAATTAGATTAATGGCCTGTACTGTCTATATATAGACATAAACAAACTACATGTATGTCATCACAGTTACATGTGTAGAAGTTAATGTTAATCAAGTTCACCTACAAATGGTTATCACTTTACATCTCGTTAGTGGCTCATTAAAACCCAGTGACATGTTTTACAGTCCTAACTGGTATATATGATATATCACAGTAAATTGGTATATTGACAGGACCAGAGTTGATAATATTATATAACCATGAGTAGGTACTTGTATACAGTAGAGTATCAGTAAAGTTGCATTGAATACCAAGTGAACAAAATAGCTCACTTTGAACAAATCACCGTTATGATGCATAATATGCGAAATATTAGTAACCAAGTATTTAGTTGACCCTATTGAATTTATTAAATCTGACGCACTGCACGAAAGATCATGTTCCCAAATGTACATGTGATGCACACCAAGTAGTTACAACAAAGTGGCCAGATTCTTAAAAGATTGTTTTGCCAGAGTTGACATTTAAAACTTCTGAGAAATATGCAAACCTTAACGTGAGTGTTTTTTTATAGTGGATATGTCTATTACTTTGTTGTTACATATATCAGGTTCAGCTTTGTTATTGAATACTGCCATAACACTGATGGTTTATCCTCTGTCATAACACTCATAGTTTATCCTCTGTCATAACACTCATAGTTTATCCTCTGTCATAACACTCATAGCTTATCCTCTGTCATAACACTCATAGTTTATCCTCTGTCATAACACTCATAGTTTATCCTCTGTCATAACACTCATAGTTTATCCTCTGTCATAACACTCATAGATTATCCTCTGTATTCTCATGTGAATATAACCATCAACAGTGTGACTCCAAATCAACAGTGCATTCATTTCTTTTTCAACATCTAGTTATCATATATATAGTCGTTAGTGTCTGTACAATTAATGTTTATCACAAGCCACGAGCAATAGAAGTTGACTGTGATTAAATCATTTATATTTGCAGAAATGACCAGAAAACAATACGTATTTGTGATTTAACCTTTGTTGATAACTTGTTGGAACACCAGTGATCAAACAGGTTTATGTGACTGTTAATATCAAACTTGATACAATAACATAGTGCAGTTCATCAAACATAAGTACTCCAATTTAAATAGTTCATCTTTTGTCAGAGCTCCATGCCCATAAATGGTGAGTTAGACACCGGTTGGAATTTCAGCATTAATAATACTTTTGTAATCAGAAATATTTCTAACTGCCTTAAACAATGAATAACTAAACATTTATATATACACACTTAAAACAAAGAAAAATGTGACTTGAAAACTTCTCAAAATAGTATGGCTTTGAGAAACATACTTAAATCAGATTGGCTATCAGATGTAATCATAGGTGTGTATGCCAAAACAACACATCAAAGGTACAGTAGTAAGCCATCTGCCAGGTAGTTGGTGACGATAAGTTAACAATGTCAAAAGGTGAGAACAGATTTAGAGAAAGCATTATGAAAACAATGGTATTTAATATTGTCAGTGAAAATTTAACTGAATAATGTTTTGATAATTTGCTAAACATTAACTCTGATTATAAAGCTAAAACAAAAGATTAAGACATTAAAATGTGTCTGCTTCTCCATGATAGTCCGGACCAATGATTGTGATGGCATGTTGTCTTAATTGCATCTATGATTTTTGGAAAGCAACTAGAATATGAAATGCCTCTGTACACTGTTCTAGTAAATGTATTATGTATAGTTTGTCAGGAACAACTCAACTAAAGACTTAAACATCTTGACATAACAAATTAGTTCTAATGATAATTTTCTTACAATGACAACTACAGTATACGTTAACATTGTACATGTGTTAATTGTTCTGTGTTTGTACATTAAAGGTTGTTATAATGTGAAACGAAACCTAAGACAACAGTAACATCACCTTTGATTTGATAGTTGTAAGTAATGCACCTTGTTACAACATCTATTAAGTGCTTATTAAATGACTCACCTGTAGAAGCAACTATCACAGGTATAGCAAGGAAGAACAAAGCTGAACACCACAGGTAACACTTCTCAGCCATGGTACAATACAGGGACAATTTACCCTTACTTCTATCAGGTATCTGATCATTTCATCTTCAAAGTTCAGGTATCTGTAAGTATATAATTGAGGAATGTATAATGTAAACAAAACTGTTTAATAAGCAAGCGCTTTAACTGTGATTCAATTTGCTAGCTAACATAGGTGAACATAGGTGACAAGATTGTTTTCACACACTCAATTTAGTCAATGAAAGTATTGTGTCGCGGGTAACGTTTTTAACACCACCATTGCCGTCTGGCTAATGGGGGGAGGAATAATAGAGGAAATATTAGGTGTTGGGACTAGAATCTCACCTTGAATTAAGGAAGACTTCGTGCTATAAAATTCGCGCTAAACGAATTGCATTTCATTGAATGTTCGCATTAAAGAAGTTCGACTGTAGTAAACTAATGATTACAGTGTCAGCTGTAATTTTATTGCATGTGTTTGTATTCCAATTTAGCTAAATGCAAGCCTGATACAGCATTTTACTTATATCATTGATTAAACAATTGATTATTTGATACACAATAAACTGTACACAGATTTGAACAAAGGCAACAAGATAAAATGACTCCGTACAACGATTTTGTTTAAATAAGATTTTGAAATATTTATTTGTGCCAAACAAATGATAAATTTTGAAGCCTTCACTCCAATATGTCTTTTAATCATTTACCAAACACTGCTATACAGAAAATAGTATCAATTGGAATAATCAATTAACAATATTATAATCATAAACTTGTAATGAAAGTTTCTATAAAACAATAAATGGTACCTAAGGGAAATCAAGCCAGGCATGTTATTGTATACATTACATTATTTAATTAAATGTTACATATACATAATGATACTGCTATCAACTGTCAGATGTCACCGTTACACAACATTATCTCTGTAAATACTTGATGAATCAATATAGTGAATGACAACTGACCTTGGCCTTACTGTGCTCACAGATAGTAGCAATTTTAGGGTAGACATAAAATAAACACTAAATAGTACAGCGGGTAACCTCAAATAAAATCTGTCCCTGCTAATTCTTGGTATTATATAATCAGTAACCATGCCAAGCAAATAACAGTGGAATGTCAAAATGTTCACTACCAATATCACTTGTCAGGGCGATAGGACACGTGGAACATTCTTGCCCTGTGTTGGATATAAATGCAGATTTGAGAATGTCTTGAACTAGTTGCCTATATCAGACCTTTAATAGTGTTGTGTACATGTACAATCATGTATATGGATACTGGTAATTACAAACACAGACCCAGCACTTTATTGTCCAATAGAACCAGTTAAAACAATCTGCAGATATTTAGCTGCTTACTCTAAACAAATAGTTATGAATTGATTTATAACCATACTATGCATTTTGAAATCTACCAATGTTGTTTGATATTTTTAAATAAAAGTTAGAAATGATGTTTTGTAGGTATAACATTAAGAATACTTTTATATATATCACAACATATATATAAAGGCCCGGATCACAGTAATGCTGTAAACTGACAAACCACTGTGCCGACCTCCGTGTATTTGAGTACTGAATATTAAGTTTGTACAGATTTAGTGAGATAGAACTAGAACCTAGAAGTCACAGGATATACCGTAGCCACTGTCGGTAGGCACCTTTACTTAATTACAGGTGAGCATTTTCTAATACATAAAGTAATACAGAAAAAACATGGCATAAACAGTTAATGGATATATATACACAAAACTTACATTCTATCCACCAACACGTTCCCTTTCAACCGAGTTTCAACTCCAAATTACAATACAGCTAACACAGTAGCAGTCTATGCACACACCTTTGTGTATTGTTTTAAATGCTGTTCCGTCAATATATTTTCTTGATTTACTGATGAGATGGTTGTTCTATTGAAATCGGTTGAACATCATATAAAAGAACACTAATATTAAACATTTGGAGACGCAGCTTTGGGATGTAAATTCATTTCTTTGTACTAAAAATCAAACGATAACTTGGTTACACGACCGCTCTTACTTTTACCTCCTTCGCAAGAATGACTAAACAGGAAGTAGGATTTCGCCATTCTTAAAGCTGTTCAACGAAACTTTTTGTTCAGATTCTCCCTTTATATAATCTGGTTCCCTCAAACTTTTGGAACTTGGAGCAAAGCCTAGCAAAATACGAGCCATCTTTCTTCCAATTGGTAAAATCCTTGCTTTGATATTGATTCTAAGATCGGTTTTATTTGTCACAATTTACGATGTGGGTGGGGAAAAATCTTAAAGACTTGAAAGATGAAATTATTTCTTAAGAATTGAAAATCTTGTGATATTAGTTATAGTTTAGTTATAAAATATTGGTATTTGAGATTCGGATAGTATTGTCAACCATCACTTATTAGTATGACTGTTTTCATTATCCAGAATCTACTGAACTTCTGAGACTTTCTAACTTCTGCCAGAAGTTCTGGCACAGGGGCTTGGATCATGATTCAGGATCAAATAAGCCTGATGTAATTTAGTTTCTCGTGTTATTTTGTCTGTCAACACTCGCAGTATCTGCTCAATTTATGGCACACCAGCAAAGACTTGGTTTGTGTGTTTACAGTAGTTGCTGCCTTATGATGGCAGATTGACATTCATTTAAGTCCCTAGTCCACCTAAATAGCCGTCAACATGTCTTTTTGATGATTTTTGCATTTGACAGACTCAAGGCGTCCACCAGCGGAGCTGAAAGTAGCAAGCGAACTCAGCTGGCAGAATCCTGTCGGCACTTTATATGCAATTATCTCCGTTTTATATGCAAATTTCTACGAAAACTTTATTGCACACTATTAAACACATACGTTTTCTGTCATTATGCCAAAAAAACATGTTCAGATGACAAAAAACACTTACATGAACCGATAGTTTCACAAGTGTCCCAAATTCTTTCAAACTGAAAGTTTGTGTACATGCATAAAACGGTATAACTTATTTGGAATAGTTTGGTCGCTGTCAGCTTGGTTAAATGGAACTATTTTGATGCGATGATTATGATGACGGTGGTGCATTAATTAAATCTCCATTTAGACAATATAAAACAACTTTAAGAAACTATTGACGTTGCCATGCTCTAAGACAATATCAGCTCCAACTTTGCTAAGAGGATGTTGAACATGATGATGGGGACAAATTTAGTCGTCAAAAGTTTAGGATGTATACAAAATGGTGGACTGCAGCAACCTTTTTGTTAACCAGAATATATTTATGTGTAAATAATGGCCATAACAACAATTTCAATCCAGTTTTGATCATTTTCAGGTACATTTGGATTACTTTTATCAATTTTATTCATTATAAATGCATAATTTTGCTAAGTATACTTTCACCCAGTGTCTAAATGGGAGAGAGTTGTAGCGTTACAGGGATTCAAAACAATATATCAAAATCCATGATTGCTCTTTATCGTACTTTGTAGCTATTTAGGTTCCCAGCAGGGGTTTGACATTATTGGAAGTTAGATAGTTTGTTACCACATTTTGTTTGTGAAATCTAAACACTTCTTGCAAATCAAAAGAAAGGATTAAATTTTACACTGAATAATAGTTAAGCATTACTAGTTGGTCTTGTTAAAGAACCTATTCTTGTGAAAGTACCCTGTTTTAGCCAAAAAAACATTCAAAATGTTATTTTGTTTACTTTCATTTTCTTCGCGCATTGTAAGTTTGTAACATGTGTTTGTTTTAATAAGCAACACAATTATTATGGCAAGATCAACACATCAGATGTGTAATTGCGCAAATGATCTAATGGAATTTCTATACTCAACTATTTTCCAAAAGACAGTGTACTAAATTTCAAAAGATAGTGTACTAAAACTGAATTTAAAACCCTGTATATGCAAATAAAATCCGAGTGAAGTGTAATGCCAGTCCAAAAGATTTACTCAATGGCATAGCCATATGGCTACTTAACTTATAATAACATATTCTTAGTTCACCCAGTTTTTGTTGACAAATAATTGGTGTAGCTCTATCTCTGGTTGATGTGTCCGATATTAAAGCCAGTAACTTGTGAACATTCATAAGTTTACACAAGTAGAAGTGTACAGGCTGTGTTTATTTTAGACGCCTGGTCTTCGATGATAGTGTGGTTTAAACAATCGTTGTTTATGTATATTGAATATTATTTTATTGTAACAATTTAATATCATGCCACACATAGTCAATGCCTATTTTGGAAATATTGATATAGTTATAAAACATACGTCAACACTAAACTCTGACTGTTCCTGTCTCAATCATTGAAACAAAGGTCACTAAAAATGTTGTGGAAAGGATGAGATACAAAAAATGAAGGCTCTTGAGATTAGATATTTCACTTAATACTGATTTCCATTCGTATTATGGCAAAGTTTGATCCGTTCCTTGAAGAATGTAATGATATATTGGCATGGTTTATTGTGAAACAATTAACAAGTGTTTTCTAAACATCATTTAAGTTATTTCTTTACTGGCCCAGTTATCCAGTTACCATTGGATTTCCTTAAAACCTGATCTCAACTTAACAAGACATAAAGTTGGTAAATGTATCATAAAAGCTGTAGTGTTATTAGTCTTTGATTTTAAATCTAAGTGACATACTTATGTTACTGTACACTGATGCTGTATCTAGATTCTTTTTTCATATTGCTTGTGGCCCTAGCAGAGCTGTATCATATATTTCTTGCACAGGGTTCAAATCATCAGGTCATTTAAATCAAATACTCTTATCACCGAAAAGCATGCATTTTTCAAAAGAAATGATTCCCCTCTCTCTTTTTTCTTATGCTTTGCTCAATCATCAAATTGACAGCAACATTGCGTAGAGACTTCAAACTGTTTTAATTACTGTTAATTTGATAGCTGAGAAAAGTGTGCACTGCCCTTCTAAAACTGTATATCTTACATTTAGGATTTAACTGTCTTGTAAATAAACAATGAAGACCAATAAACACTGTCTTAGTTGATGATGTTTTCTATTAAGCCATTGTGTTTCAGTTCTAAAATTCTGTTAAAAATCTTTTTTAATTTCAGAAGAGTGTTGAAAAGTTGACGACTATATTATACTTGACACTTCATTTTGACTTTGATCTGAGATGGGAAGAATTCTACATAAACAAACAATACTATCTAGTAAAAATCATGTAATCATAAATAAAGTATTAACTAAGGTTAATGTTGACATATAATTCTACTTTGATGGACTGTTTTTTTATCCCCTTTTATTTTGGAGAGTCAGTTTTGTGTATATAGTTTATAGTACAAGGGAGACTACTCATGGAAACTTGTAACTAATACATGTAAATTCAAGTTCTTAACTAGAGAACTGGAGCCAATCCTTAAATGTCATACATTGATACTGTAAACAAATTTACTGGAATTTCAGGTATCTTATGTTATTTTATAGATATGTTGCGTTATTTAGAGACAAGATGATAACTACCTCATTTTGCTCTAAATCATTCTCAGGTCAAGCAAATATGGGGTTAAAATGTTAGTCAAATCACTTTTACTTTTAGTGAGTTTGTATATGTTTGATTCAAACTTTGAAATGTGTGATTAATTTTTTGTTACATAAATTCACTATTTGAAGCGTGCATTGTTTCCATATTGTTGATCATAGCATTTTTTGTTCTTCTAATTAGTTTAGACAAAATGCCTGGTAACGATGTGAATTATAACTCCATTATAACGTGGTCCTATATAACGCAGACTCCATTATAACGCGGTCACCCGTGGCTCCCAAATATTTTTCCAGTACAATATGTGTGAAAATGTCAGCAGACGATCGCAGTATACACAATGCGTACTCCCTGTGTATTTCCTAGCCTAGCTTGACACCAGTTAATCTCCCCCGAGGCGGTGTCAACGGGTCACTCGATATACATGGCTTATGTCATTGGGGATCATGTGTAATTAAAAGATGATAAAGCTTAAAACTTTTGTTAACAGAATAAAACCACCGCGGCACGTTAAAAACGTGATAATGATGATCAACAATGCCGACGATGTCTTTCAACTTTGCATTTGCACAAAAACAAAAGCTCAACAACCTGTAAAGATCAAAGCGAAAGCCGATGTAAATAAATATGCGCGTTATATTTCATAATAATGATGTTTTAAATGACTCACATAATTATGTAATGTAAATTTATGAAACACAACACACTAACTCCACGCAGAGCTTCTGCTTGTCAAGGAAGTGTGATCGTAATTGCACCGTTACTATTTTTAGAACGCTAATGAAACGTACATGCATAAGTTGTTTTTTCGTTTTTAGCGTTCGATTTTTGTCGTTTCTGCATGGTCTGCATTCTTTCATCCCGCCACAACGGCCAATGACCTCTGACTTCGAAGGATTTTCTATCCCAGATTTTATCCAGATCG
>ENA-OREC01002625-OREC01002625.1-marine-metagenome-genome-assembly--contig:-NODE-2625-length-10022-cov-11.112821_pt1 | contig 10022 bp, 3 predicted proteins | sample MGYA00248626_ERZ508543 | MGnify/ENA primary metagenome ERZ508543 (study PRJEB26211, sample SAMN05518279) | marine metagenome | isolation source: Puget Sound, Washington, USA | host: Bankia setacea...
AGTTGTTTAAAGCTTCTGAAGCAATATCGTACGATTGAACAAATGTGTTCAGATGCGCATAGTATTACTTTAAATTATAATAAGTCTGTGAAGACATGCCATTTGGTAAGAGACGTCAAGTACAATGGCGAGTATTCGTACATGGTCCCCCTTTAGCTATTTACAATGTGACCCAAATCCATGCATGAGTAAAGGACTAATATGTTCTTATGTTCGCCTCGTTAACTACACTAATTAATACTGGTCAGTTGGTCAGTTAACCTCTGAACAGACCAAAGAGTTTCGCGATTTATCTTTGAATGACATGACACATGGGTCTTCTGTATGGTCATCGCTCATCCATTAAGGAATTCAATATCCTTCATTTTATTTCGGTTACGTTCGTGAAGTATTGTTAAACTTTGTTTTTTTGTGTTGGCGCTGTTGTTGTTGTTGTTGGTGGTGGTGGTGGTGTTGTTGTTGTTGTTGTTGTTGTTGTTGTTGTTGATAAAGGGATGAGTGATACCGCCGTTGTTGAGCACTATGGAAAAAGAACCTTTTCAGAGCTTTTGAGCCTTTTTGACAGAGTTAATTCACCCCTGTAGAACAAGATCGACTCTCTTATACTATCAAAACAGTAGCTAATTCAACGAAACAACGACTATCAATCAGGAGCTAGCTCAACGAAATCAGTAGCCAACTCAACGAAACAACGACTATCAATCAGTAGCTAGCTCAACGAAACAACGACCACCAATCAGTAGCTAGATTAACTAAACAACGGCTATCAATCAGTAGCTGGCTCAACAAAACATTGACTATCAATCAGTAGCTAGCTCAACAAAACAACGACCACCAATCAGTAGCTAGCTCAACAAAACAACGATTTCAAATCAGTAGCTAGATTAACTAAACAACGGCTATCAATCAGTAGCTGGCTCAACAAAACATTGACTATCAATCAGTAGCTAGCTCAACAAAACAACGACTACAAATCAGTAGCTAGCTCAACAAAACAACGACCACCAATCAGTAGCTAGCTCAACAAAACAACGACTACAAATCAGTAGCTAGATTAACTAAACAACGACTTTCAATCAGTAGCTAGTTTAACTGAAGAACGACCACCAATCAGTAGCTAGCTCAACAAAACATCGACGTTCAATCAGTAGCTTGTTTAACAAAATAACGACCACCAATCAGTAGCTAGCTCAACGAAACAAAATTACTATCAATCAGTAGCTAGCTCAACAAAACAACGACCACCAATCAGTAGCTAGCTCAACAAAACAACGACCACCAATCAGTAGCTAGCTCAACAAAACAACGACCACAAATCAGTAGCTAGCTCAACAAAACAACGACTTCAAATCCGTGTCTTTCTAATCGGAACCAATACACTACTAGTTGCTATTTTAGAGAACAAATCTCTCACGTTTATGTAAAATTCTAAAGCAAGTTTCTCCAATGAATATGTGATCTGTTTATTTAATGACATAATTACACTGTTTGTTGTTGGATTAGTAGCCATAGTAGAGTAACAATTCACTCCAAATATTATTTTACTAACATTCTTTAAACACGCCTTTTGACTTTTAATACAAGCTTTTCTGCACATGTTGGAATGTTTGAAGTGTCTACACTCGATGTAAAAGAATAGACCGATATATAACGTGTGTATGTAGAACTAAAATCTGTTTTCCGTGCAGACCTTTGATAGTTTCTTTTTAGATATATAACACGTTATCGCAGAAGAACAGCATGAACGACACTTTCTTTTAAACTCGACGTAAAAAACAATAGACCTATATATAACTTGTGTATGTAGATCCTGTTTTCAATTTACACCGGTCCTTGTTGGTTTCTTTTGAGGTATATATAACATTAATTCAGAATAAAAACGTTAAACAATACTTACTCTTCAACCAGTCTTAAACCAATTGCAGGCTATGTACATTTCGAAATAAAACATGACATTGTATAGAATTAAATATCTTGTAAGGTTGAGAATTGTGAAGAAATAGGCGGTTTATAACGGTCGCGACTATTTGAATGGCGAATTGAAATCAAGAAACGTCGTAACAAAGTGAGTTTGGGAAATATGGTATTGTTTTCAAATTTATCGTAAAACTAAAATTGAATATGGCTCAAATGGCGACTTTTGTTCTACAGTTGGTCTGTAGTTATCAAAGGCAGCATTGGTGAGGAGCTGACTGACGGTTACTCTACCATAAATACATCGTCGACAAGCACGGTACCCTTAACACAGCATTTAGCAGTACTCTTAGTTTAGTGTGGGTATCCGACTGTGTATGGATAGAGACAGTGATACTTTTCTCGACCCTGTAATAATGCATCAGCCTAACCGTAGGTCACATCGCCGGCAAGTAGGCATTTTAGTTTGAGGAGATTAATATACAGTAAAACTCCGCTTTAAGACCACCACTACATTAAGACCACTCCACTATCAAGACCATCGTTTTAAAGTCCATTTTATTGATTTCTTCTTTATCTTAACTTAATATTAAGACCACACCACTATAAAGACCATTTTTCCTCAGATCAAGTGGTGGTCTTAATAGCGGAGGTTTTATTATAGTTATAATGTAACGGATTCACCATCTTGGCATCGCTAGTTTTCTAGAAATTGTTTTTTACCCGTGGAAAGAATGTGTTCATGATCATCTCCCATACAATAAGTTACTTTTACTTGGTATACATTTTTCAAGTGACACTAATGACCTTTGACCTAATTGTCCTCAGATGACCTGTGTCGTTAAAAAATAAAACGTTTAAAACTGTCGAAACTGAATAGCACAGCTTTTAGATTTCTTGATATACGTTGAAATATGACTAAGTTGTTCAGGTGGAGGACAAAATCACACATGTCAATGTCACAATAGAAGAAGTAGCGTCCATTAATAGTAGTATATGTGTACTTCTGATATTAGATCACGAAACGCTCAAAATAAACAAATAAACATATTCACCTGTACTTCATTATTATATAAGTCACACTGTACTTATGACATAACGCTTTTGTGGAATATATAGACAACTGAACTAGCCTAGTAATCATATACCGAAATCATCAACAATAATATTAAACGGGTCGGTCATTAAAGTGTGTTAGTATTTGCGGACAATTGAAAGTAGGGAAACCAATGTTGTGTTGTTGTTTTTTCTTTCAAACTCAACACAGATTCCTTTACAACACGCATTTATTTTATTTTTTGTATTCCCAGTTCTTAACATTTAGTTTTTGGCAATTAATTTTTTGGGAACGAAAGGGCAACTTTAACAAATAGACGTGTGACCTTTTCTCATATGAGAAGTGTAGGCAATACTCGGTCTAATAGAAGTTGGAATTCGGAACAGGACATAATCGAACAAAACAATCATCCCTCGAGCTTTGTGCGGTTTCACGTGCAAATAACAAGTTGTATCAATAGCAAACAAGAAATATAAATTGAACGAAAATAGTTTAACTAATTTATTATTCCGTTTATTTTGGGATGTTACCCGTGCCGCCATCGTAAGAGTTTTAACTTATTTTGCTCGTTTGTAATTCATGTAGTGAATCATATCTCTTATAGTTTGTACGACTTCTTCTAATGTTTCTAACGTGAATTACTCTCTCACTAGTTATAGATAGGTTAGTTATGTCTGTATTGTTTTCTCTTGTTTGTAATATTCATACGGCATTATTTATCAGACCAACATACAGAATATAAATGTACTGAGTAGTGATATATGAAACAAACTTAACAAATTGAAAGAATGCAAATAGACAAGCCCGTGTTCGTTTTGTGGGGAGCGTGTGGAAAGTAACGAAACTATTTTTTCCGATCGATCAAATTGCAATTTACATATTCACGTTTCATATGACATATTTCACTTCTTTTAGTTGGATTATAGTTTCCTGTTTTGCAATACAACTTAGCGTTTATTATATAACTGGCCATTACATATTAAGAAATATCACACGAGTGAAATAAAACCAGTTGCGCAATAATCTTTCACGTTGACTCATATGCTGTTCTTCGTGTACACGTCCAAACTTATATTTGATACATGCCTTTAAAGGTTGTGATTCTAATTTTGACGGTATTTTTTTTTTTTCAAATTTCGAAAGTTGCTACAAATAAAACAACTACCTTGCATTAAAACAAAATTTACCATAATAGCGCTTGAAAACTTTAATAGAAATGACCAACAATTTAACATACATGATTAACGAATACAGTTTCAATCTTGGCCCACGCGCCTAGATAGACTTACAATACATGCGATTTCGTGTTTCTAAATTCGAGTTTGCAGATAGTACACGCCGTTTTGATGGTACTACCTTGCTTTAACACTTGTGTGAAATAATAGACCTTCATTTCTCTCTCAAATAATGAATTCGATTTAACACACATGAACATTTGAAATAAGTATACGTAGTCGTTACCTCAAAGTTAGAACCACAACCTTTAATACTAGGAAAGGATGATGATTGCACACGTGTGTATTATGACTTGTTTAGAGACCGCAATACTGACTACAAGTGCATTGTTACTGTGTCATAAATAATCATATCTAATCATGAACTAAACCACTATAAATGTTATATCATGTGTTGGATACATCGATCTGTACTGAGAATTCTAAGAGGTATCACACAATTAATAGCTTGATATCAGCAACACTGATTGGATAAGCACTATGGTTTAGAGTAAAGTGTTTGTCTTTGCATCTCGTGTATGTACTTAAGTATCTATATTATATCCATCACATGCATACACGTAATCTATGTATCCTATATTCTAAAACGGTCCCGTGATTGTCTCCTATACACAAAGAACGAATTCATACGCACCCGAAGTCGTACCCATATTTTATTACCGCAATAAAACACGGGTACGAATGTTTCATTTTTAAAGCATTCCTTTTTTCCAATATAATATAATCATAACATGCATCCTTAAATTACACACGATTAATATACCCAAGACTCGACGTTCGAGAAACGCGTGAAACTCGTGCCTAACGACGGGTCAATGTGAGCTAAATCATATATAACATTTCAACAACGAAACAACCTTCTTGTAATCTAATAAAACAAGTCAACAACAATACAACTTCGTGTAATCTTTAAAAGCAAATAAATAAAAAAGCACTTTTCTTGTAATCTAATAAAACAATTCAACAACAAAACAACCTTCTTGAAATCTAATAAAACAATTCAATAACAATACAAGCTATTGTAAATCAGCAAATTGATTATTAAGCACTTTTCGTGTAATCTAATAAACCAATTCAACCAAAACAGTCAGTTTTTGTCATCTAATAAACCAATTCAATCAAAACAGTCAGTTTTTGTCATCTAATAAACCAATTCAAACAAAACAGTCAGTTTTGTAATCTAATAAACCAATTCAACCAAAACAGTCAGTTTTTGTAATCTGATAAACCAATTCAACCAAAACAGTCAGTTTTTGTCATCTAATAAACCAATTCAATCAAAACAGTCAGTTTTTTGTAATCTAATAAACCAATTCAATCAAAACAGTCAGTTGTTGTCATCTAATAAACCAATTCAAACAAAACAGTCAGTTTTGTAATCTAATAAACCAATTCAACCAAAACAGTCAGTTTTTGTAATCTGATTAACCAATTCAACCAAAACAGTCAGTTTTTGTAATCTAATAAACCAATTCAACCAAAACAGTCAGTTTTTGTAATAAAAAAACCCAATTTAACCAAAACAGTCAGTTTTTTGTAATCTAATAAACCAATTTAACCAAAACAGTCAGTTTTTGTAATCTAATAAACTAATATAACCAAAACAGTCAGTTTTTGTAATCTAATAAACCAATTTAACACAAAAAATTACACTAAATTGTAATCTTATAAAATAGTTTAACCAAAAAACACAGTTCTTGTTATCTAATAAAACAACACGTATAATGACACCGTGCAGGTAGCTGTCAAAATTTGATACGCTTGTTATACTGGGCAGTTTAAAGACTGGACGTGTGTCACTTTACCTTAAAATACAACTAATCTGTCAATATTTAGAGAGAGAAATGTGAAAATAGTCAAAATACCGATCATTATGATATAATTACTCGTGTAAATAACGCTGTAAGGCTTACATTTGTATCGATTCAAGCAACGTTAACACACCGCCTAAAGTGTATAGATAAGGCGATCTCTGACTACTCAATGTTTCAACTGTCATTTTTATACTCTTCCAATAAAGTTTTACTTAAATATTTGTGTGAATGAACTAAAGATATACAAAAGAAATTTTTTATTTGGACTAAAACAACATAGTAGGTTTCGCTTTACGTTTAGGAGTGTTGTTTTGTTTACACGTGCAAATAAATGGCCAAATGAGTTTACGGATATTGTGGAGTGTTTTATCATGTGATGAAATGGTGTTCTATTCTTAACATGGGATTCCAGCAATAGTGTTGATGTTGCGAAAAAAGCACGCTAATATTTAAGTGCCTGGATGTGATTTATGATGAAATAGGGTCAAAGTATAAAATAATGTAAGTTATATTGGACTTAAGTGCTTTAAAGTGTTTATATGTAAACTATGAAGTGTTTATAATTGTTCAGTGTACACGAGATAAGTCTATACTTAGTCATGATTGTTTCAATGAAATTATCCGTAAGTAAGCACAATGGAAGCCCTTAAGTAGTTCGTATATGTACTATTTGATTGTCCATACATTTTTTTTCATTCGTTCTAAATAGTCCGTCCATCCATCGACCCCTCAATTCATCACTCTTTCATTCGTTCATCATTCTTTTATGCATTTATTCGTTCATTAATTAATTAATTCATTCATTCATAAATAATTTCATTCAATAATTCAATAATTCAATAATTCATTCATTAATTAATTCATTCAATCATTCATTCATTCATTCATTCATTCATTTATTCATTCATCAATTTATCGTTTATTAATTCATTCATTCATCAGCTCCTCATTCATTTTTTCAATCGTTCGTTCGTTCATTCATTCATTCATTCAGTCATTCAAACACTAGTTAATACGACGAAGAGTTAATGTGAAAAAGATTATATTTGTTTTTAAATCTATATAACATACCACTGACACTCTATTCCACCACCCCTCGATGTGTTTCAATAACTGTAATCTTGTTTGTAAAAAGGTCTCTTGATATCAATAAGTGTACTGGTTTTGTTCTTTAATTTAAACTTTATAGGCATTTGCAGTACGTTCATAAAACAGTTTTTATATCATTTATGCCACATTCAATTCATCTCGTTCAATTCTAAGACGTAATTCACCGGATTCATAACATAAGATAATGGTTTAACCTTGACTATAGTTTAGTTGTGATGCAGGTGTCCAATTACAACCCGGAAGTTAGCTACATCAAAAGGATAGGCTAAATTGTTTACCAATATCGTCAATTTAAGATCTGGTTTAAAATTATTATGACTCTCTCGTAAATTTAAATTGTTGATTTTTTTGTTTTGACATATTCAAGATCCAAACATTGAGTTAATTAGATAGTCTCGTTTTTGGACATTGGACGGACTTTAAATCTGAGAAAGGAATTTGACTGGATGTTGGCGTTTGGACTGAGTTAGAGGAATATCATTGAGGGTGTGTTTGGAGGGAATTGTTATTTACATTTACGTTAGCGATTCAGTGGCTATTTGTAATCAGGTTAGATATATTTGCTGTAGTTAACTAGCTACACAGAAGAGTGTATGTCAGGTTTTCTTTTAATTTTCTTATTAGATTGAATTTATAATTTTAAAAGGAACTCGCAATATACTGTGAGAATACTTTGTTTACAACGACTGAATGTTTACTATCAAATAAGAAATCGCCCAAATTTCTTTTATATCAAATCGTGCACATCGCTTATTATTTACTAGTTTGCTTCTTAGCTAAAACTCTCCATTCAATAATACGTTATTTGTAGTGCCGACATTTTTTCTAAACTGTATGAAAAAAAAGAAATGTACCTGTGAATAGTTTTTAAAATTTTCGACAAAACAAGTTTACGTTAAGGTTAAATTTAACTTTAATTGACGTTTATTTAACTGTGGATTTGGTCAATGGGATTATCAATATCCTCTTAAACGGATTACTCAAGTTATTATTGGACCAGTAGAAAGTTGGTTACTTATGACTGTGTCTATAAAACCTTTTTTCTACATACTATATTACAGACGTCGATTGCCGTATTAATATTACGAGTCATTTTGGGAACTTTGAGCTCTGCAGAGTCAGGCAAACGTTTTACATCCTTAAGACAATACATTTAACAACGGGAATAGATAGAGTTGAGACAGGATCTAGCACGTGTGAAACTATATATTTAGTTTGTGCTGTGAAGAAGTGATCGTTTGTACGTTTGAGTGAACTTTCTGCTACATACGTGGTTTGTGCTGTTAATACTGTCTATACAACTATATAATTCGACAACAACGCGACAAGTTAGCAGCGAAACACATGGACATTTGAATCTGACTTCACTCTATCTACTTGTTGAACAACCTAGTATTACGAAATTTGGAGTTGAAACGTATCTCTCTGGAGTATTGGTGACATATTTGAATAGAGTTATTACGTTAAACAGTGACTGTAACTTGGAACAATAGACTAATTCTTGCCGAGTGACATAATTTTGGGATTTAAATACATTTTTCGGATTATATGAAACTATTCACTGCGGCAGAAAACATGGCGTGTATACACTGTCATGGAGAAGAACGCAGCTACTCGATTGATTCTGAAAGGTAGATACTTTGCATTTTTCATTTATCATTTATTATATAAAAACAAAAAAAGTAGTTCAAGATATCCCCTGGCTTACAAACAATGTCAACAAAAGTGTAAACAAACCACGCGTAGCCCTTCTATTTATCTATAGAATAATGTTAGAAATCATGGTTCAGAAACAACAACAAATACTGTAACTGAGTTGGGGAGGAACATGTTGATTTTTGGCTACTTTACTAGTTAGGTAGTCCATTAGCGGTTATAATGTATAATTAACGCTGTCTATTATTTATGTTTGACTAAAAAAGAACAACACCACGATGTACGACACTAGTAACAACGTGACTAATGATGATACTAATGCAACGATGATTAAGACCATGCTGATGACGATGACGACAATGATGATTATAATGACAGACACTCACATACTATTAATTACATCATACATACTCTGGGAAAAGCATTGTAACACGAGATGTCAGACATGATTCCATTTTAAGAAATTCCCCCCTAGTTCAGTTAGTCGTGAGGAACATGAGACTATGATCATTGACATCTGCCAATCAGACCAATGTCAGTCAGTTAAAACCACTGCAAGCACATACCTGTGTGATTCATTCGTCATCATTTGTTCACGTCTCCAGCGGGTCCGGTTTCAATTCGTTGAAGAACCTTTATTGGTATTTGTTATGAGTTTTGTTATTTCGTAATGTTCGCGGAAAAAGTATATAGATTACATGTATATCAAGATGGTCGAATAATTACATGTGATACACCTTGATAGTATTACCATATTTGTAATGACCTCAATTAAAGATCATCTGATCCATAAGGCCACTTCGTTAAAACGACCATACATTTCTAGTCCCCGTTAAACCTCTGCATGAAGACCACTTCGTCGTAAGGTGGTATCATGAATTTAATTTTGGTGTCAACGATTTAATGATTTTGACGAATAATGTGTGCCTTTAGATCGGTTTTTAGGTCGAACGATATTGAGTACGAAAATCGACTATGATGACAAAAGTCTCTATAGCAGGTCTTCTCTTTCTCGCTCAATACTTCGTTTGCAAGCTCAATTGTGTAAGATTGTCACATCAGGACAGGTAACCGTGTCAGAGTGACTAATATCACATTGCCAGATGATAGTACACATAATAACACAACATTGCCTCCAGTTATTTATGAATCAAACACCTTGCAATGACACTACGACAAATGACTGAAATTTTGGGAGGAGGGGGGGGGGGGGGGGGTTTGAAACACAAAAAAAAA
>ENA-OREC01002626-OREC01002626.1-marine-metagenome-genome-assembly--contig:-NODE-2626-length-10021-cov-13.803902_pt1 | contig 10021 bp, 9 predicted proteins | sample MGYA00248626_ERZ508543 | MGnify/ENA primary metagenome ERZ508543 (study PRJEB26211, sample SAMN05518279) | marine metagenome | isolation source: Puget Sound, Washington, USA | host: Bankia setacea...
ACCCAGTCATATTAAATCTTTCTTTGTTGTTAAAAGAAAACGTCACAGCATATTCACTCACACCGCTGTTTATCGGAGTGTGTAGCAAATCTGAGGCTTTGTAATCAAGTTATCATTCAGCGAAGCGCTCGATCATTACAATCAGCATAAGAAATTAGCAGAAAACAACAACAAACAAATCATGATAATTTAATTTATATTATCAATAAGGAGTAATGTTCACAACGGTGGACGGCTATATTCCATACATCAAACGTTAACATATTATCCATTGTGATTAAATAAAGGTATTCTCTGGACATGTATCTTCAATTTTGTTTCTATGCCAACACTTTTTTGTTCGTACTTATCGTTGTTATGCATAATTATATCAGTGTATTTCTAATCATGTGGCTTGCATAATTTACATGCACACTCCGTGGCAAAATCATCGTGATGTGCTGTCGTGTGGTATGGGATTGCTAACAGTATGATATTCCATACACAATCCAGATGCATTATCTTCCGATTAATATTGATTTGTGACTAAACGCGATTTGATAACACAATATTTCATACTATCAGCAATTTAACACACACCAATAATGCAAAGGCCAATGCAAAGGTCGGCTCAGTTCCGGTTGCCTTAGACTTAGTTCTGGTTACATGTACCAGAGAAAGTGTGGCCTGTTGTCGCTTGAACTTATAAGCTTTGTTTATGCTCAAGCCCCTCGCCGTTTGCTCACCAGCTAGTTTCATGTACATGACAGCAGCCGACGCAGGTGCCTTGGTTAAAGTTATCGTTGCTGAATCCTGCTCAATCAACAAATCCAATATGGCGTCTCGATAATGTAAACCGGATATGCGCCATGACGTTGTTTCCGGAAGTAGGTATGGGTTGATGTCTAGCTGGTGTTTTCGTATGCGTATTCCACCATACCCGAACACAATGGACTGCAATAGACCACCGGCGGCAGTTATGAAATTCACGCAGCCACCATTTTGTTTCTCTGTGACCGGGGTTTCACTGAACACCTGAAAAAGACAACGAAGCGACACAGACTTAACAACTCTTCAATATACTTTTCGTCGGCACCCGTAGCACTAGCAACATCACCATCATCATCACCATCGTCATAACCATCGTTAAGGCAACCATAATACACTTTAATAGCAAGGATATCTGGTCGAAGGTCTTTATGGACTTTGTTGTAGTTTGGTCTTAATGAGGAGTTCTGTCAACGGAAAAACAATCAGATATTACGGGCAATGGTTATGTTTGAGCTTCTAGATTCAGTGTAAGAAGTTCCTCAAACGAGCAGTTATACTCAAATTAGGCTCAAGTCCGGCTTCTAAACGGTTTTTTACAAGAACACGTGGTCTACTATGATAAGAAAGCACGGGCTTTCAATGTCCAAGTAACAAGGACAATTCGTGTGAACTTTTACTGAAAACCAAAATATAGATACAAGTACATAATATTTGAATATGACTGGTAAAGCATGAGACCATTGGCCTGACACTCTTGGATAACACACATGGACTACTGAATTGCAAACTACGTGTAAAAAGCGTACCGATTGGTCATAAAGTATTATACTAGCTTGTAACAACACGATCGTTTAAGATTCTTATACACTTATTTCACAATTCAACATTCATTATCATATACTATTATTCAGGGGGTGTCAGATCAATGTTGCTGTGTTATATCTACAGACGTTAAAGCGTACAGTCTAAGTTCTTATCTTAGAAAGTTTACTCGCAATTACTTTAATCAGGGGCGTAGCTAGGGATAAATCAATGTATAGGCACCATTATCATAGAGGTGTCCAGGGGCATGCCCCCTCGGAAATCCTATATCGCAGGAGCTGCATTTTAGAACATTTTAAGGCATATTTTGAAGGGTTTTTATATATTTTGCAGCGTTTGCCGAGACGAAAAATATATATTGTACATCTAAAGCATGCATTGTGACGGTATTATAAACGATTTAGAACTTCAGAAAATAATTGATTTTTTATATGTATCTTAAGCATGCATTCTTGTGGTATTTGAAACGATTTGGAACTGTAGGAAAAATATGAAAACATGAAAACAAGGACACTTACGCGTGCAATATGACACGCTTTGATACGATAGTTTGACTTGAAGAGAAAACTTTGTAAGCAATGAAACTAAATCTATAGGGGCTACGCCGGTGTTAATGTCAGACCCACCTTAAAGGGCGCATTGATGTTACGTCTCATCATACTGAAGCTAGCCTGTGCTCGAGTCTCGTTCCCAAGTTCCAACCATCCCACTGTATGCATAGACCACGTGCCTGTGTCGGGACCGTCAGGATTTGTTATCTGTAAATTAGAGAATGAATAAAACGTTCGTAATTACAATGTATACTACATGTACTCTTGCTTCTTTTCCTCCTACTGCTGCTGCTGATACTACCACCACCACCACCACCACCAAGCAATACGTTCAACAAGGCATTCAGCTTAAATATCGACGAGTTATTGAGTTCTTAATGACTGGTTAGACATTCATCTCTGAGTTCAACTACCCATTGAGAGTGACATTGATATGCTCATGTTAAACGTTCAGAACCCAGTTTTCTCCAAATGACGCATTGACTGTCCAGCTCAGTTATACGAGTTACCTCTTCGTAAAGTTCAAGATCATTTCTACGAACTGCCGGTGACATTGGCATCATCAATGGGTATCCTAGCAACACGACGTCACTCTGCTTGATGAGATCATCTAAAATTACAGAATGCAGACAAATATTACATGCTTAAATGTGTCGTAAGTGGTTTCGAATTTCATGACCTAATTGGAATACTCATTCTTACCTAAGTACATGTATATCTAACGTATATCTAAATGATCCTAAACATCTCGCATGTGAGAACATGTAACACTTCAATGAAATCTTCAAATGACATCTCACGTGAACTGAGCTAGAATATCATATTTATAGAACTACATTTGGACTAACTTTCAAGACTATTTGACAGAACTAATAGTAACTGTTCTGATTTTGAACTCTGTTTGCTGCACTCACCTGTGAGGTTAAAGTCTGCGTATTGAGGATGGTACTTCAGTCCATCGTCGAACAGAATCAATAGTTTACCAGCCGTAGTTTCGAATTGTTTAATTTCGTTAGCTGTGGTTTTGTTAAGTTGACTGAAAAAGACGAAAACTGCGTAGTGTATACATTTATCACATGATCTCGCATGTTTTCAGTGTAACATAACCGTTACGAATAAATGCAGTTCATCGAATTGAATTGAATTGAAACGTTATTGTTTTAAACCTATGGCATTTAACGTAAATAATGACGGTTTTATACAAAGAACAGTTAAATGATGTCACAATATAGACTTTTGGAACTTCGTTTTGCTATTTTCTTCGTATAAATAGTAATGCTGTCTATTTTACCTTTATTTACTCTTTTATGGTGTCTCCATTACACATGTCACATACGTATGATGTTTAATAGTTATGTTATCATGTAGATTTACACTGTGTAGTCTGGATTTAGGTAATTCTTTCACTGGCAGATTGCATTATTTCTAATTATAAGCTGGTTAATACTTACATCCTAAACGTGTCCACAATGTATTTTGGAAGAGTCAGACTAAGCTTGGCGTTGTAGTTGGTGTAAACAGAGTTGTCGATGTTGAAATGGTACTCGTCTGGACCCATGACACCTAGAAAGCATAATGGATGAACGTGGAAGCACAATCAAGCAACCGACAAATTCTACAAAAAAGCAGTTCAAAATGTGTAATAAAAAGTCTGCGATATCAGTGTTTGCTTTTTATACATGATTGCCAAAGCTTAGGGGTGGAGACAGAACGTGTGGTTTGTTGATATACTTTATTTTATATACACATTAAGCTCTTTTCGTGGAACCATTTCACGTGACACCAACACTGGCTGGGTTTAGCAGTTAACATATATGACGAGGGATGGTGGAACGGATCAGTGCAATTCAATATTACTGTAGCTGGCAACATAGAGACATACGAGTATACGATAACATATCCTGACTGCAATTTGAGTTGTGTGCCATTAACATTATTTCGGCCAATATTGTTTTAGTAATCAGTATTACCTAAATAGTGCTGAACAAGACATTTAACCTAGTATTTCAGCCTTCCCGTCGTCATTGGGCACTACCCTGCTCTGCCAGAACCGCGCCACTTCCATCGCCAACTCCAGTCCGCGTCTGTTAACCACCATATCAGTGTCTTCAGTGACGTAGAGATACTGACGTAAGCTATAAGCGATGTCAGACGATATGTGGATTTGGTAAAGAGACGTATTTCCAGCCCATTTTGGCGTTGTTTCAATACCTGATCAGAGAACAACGATGAAAGCTGAGGGGTTGGATACACGTATACATACAAACACGGACACCTTCATACTCATAATTGTTTTTCATATTTCTAGTTTAAACTTGAACATCCTTCCACTTTCAAAACCTTAGCATATATGTATTTAAAACCTGTGTTGATTTTAAAGATACACCCTGATTGCAGAATTTAAACATGTAAAACGATTTTTAAGCAACACTATTTAAGAAATATGATTTTAGTAAAGATGTGACGCAATTACGACTGATTAATTTAGTGCGGATAATAAAAGAAACACAAAAGTTAAATACATGTAGTGTGTAAACGGGTACTTTCAAAACAGTACATGTTAACATTTACTTTCGAGAATTTGCGAAACCATACGTGTCCTCGGGGTTCCGATTGTCAGCAAACACGCGCGTGTGTACTTCTTACCTGTCGTGGCTTGTTCCCATGGAAACTTGGCTCCCTTAAACCCCTCCGCATCAGCGTTCTTCTTTGCCTGACCAAGAACACGTGACCTAGAGCCAATCATACGTCTCGCCATGTCAGGATGGAACAACATGATTGGTGGGAGCATCCACGTGTCCATATCCCAGAACACATGACCGGCATAGTCGTTGTGACCGCCGCCTGGCATGGATGGAACAAGGAGACCACCGCGTGAAAGACCACCTGTAAAATGAGAAAAGAACTAAAACACTGAACCATCAATCACCAAACCAACTGACTAACCTTGGTGTGTACTGCGTATGTACAATTAATTGTAATGGCTTGTAAAACAGGAAATGTCTTGAAAACTTGAAAAACACAAGTATCGATAGTGGCATGGGATAAACTACCAACTATTATTATGTTAATAATCGTACCGTATCGCTTCTTTCTTAGTGGTATCGAACAGTATGTGCTAACAACCATACCTGGACTAAGACCATAAAACTCTGTAATTGTATCATCGTTGTCTGGCACAGAAGACAAAATGTTATACATGGCTGAACCAATGTCCTGAGATAGCTCTTTGTTTCCAGTGACGTCGATATGACCACGTGACCAGACTTCGTTCCAAACCTGAGGGTATCACAAACAAGTATACATGTTTACATCAACTTGAACAAATAGCGATACCCAACTTATATTTACATCGTTAAGCCGGCCTCGATATAACACATTGTTACCAGAACACAACATTTGTTACTGATGTATTAGTCCGATTTGGCTTTAAACGTGATATTTTAGTTGCACTATTTTAGACAGACATTTGTATGTATCTGTATTGTTATTACTTTCATAACGATAACTGAGTAGAATCTAGGTACTCTAGGCTTATACTAGTCTAATCGAATGTTAACAAGCTGTTCTATTAGGAAGACTGGCAAATTAGTACATGTGAATGTAGTTTTGTTTATCTAAATGAACTGTATGATCTAAACACTGATAACTAAAGAAAGCCATCATTTCTTTACAGCATTGAACAGAGGGCGATACACAACTGGGCTTAAGAGTCGCTGAGTTGGACAGTTTATTGAAGTTTTACCGTTAGCTCAAGACGAATCAAAACTTAAATGTGATATAAAAAAAGATGAGATGAGTTGAGATGTTACCTCGTTGTGAGATTGAAGCAGAAGTTCACCAGTGTTTGCAGTCGCCATCTTATAAAAGTTCAAAGCGTCCTGTTTGTCTCTGCTCATAGAGGCTACAAAGGTTTTAGTCTCGGTGTCCTCTGATGACGACAGCACGAGATGTTCGGGTACTGATGAGTGATACACATGGATAATTGCTGGTTTGTCGCCTGCTAACTCTGTTTCTTTTATAGTTCCTTCATGGTACCTTGTAATTAAGTGTTGTATTGTATTCATTTACTTGCAATTTATGAGTTCAGCCAATCTAGGACCGCCTGTCTAAGTGTTTAACATACTATTTATGTAGCATTGACGCTATCTCAAACAACAACATTAACTTTCAGTCGTTTACTTCGTGTACTGTTTGTGAACTAGCCAAGTTTTGAACTGCGTGCATGTATACATGTTTATATAACTCAGAACACTATATCTTGTAACTGACATGATGTTGAAAGATATAATTGCTATAACGTTCCCTAAAACTCCCTATTTCGTCTACAAGACACCAAAAACACCTTCTGACAACAACAACAACAACACCTTCTGTCGACAACAACACCACCCTATGTCAACAACAACAACAATACCTTCTGTCGACATTATCAACACCTATGCCAGAAGCCAGACACCAACACTAAATCCCATTGTCGGCACCAGCTGATACGTATCAAGTATTAATTATTCACCTATGCCGCCAAGCTTTTATCATCGACACACTCATCTCGATTTAGTTTCAAGTTTTTCTCTCTTTTTTCTATTGTTAGAAATGGTTTCGCATGGTGAACATATGGGTTGTTGGATGAGTTTAACAACTGTCTAATTTTGAAACGTTTGATGACAGTTCAAAAGTCGAGTGGAATTATTTTTAAAAAAAGATTTTACTTTAAACATTTGTATCTGAAAGTTTATTTAACATATACATATGCATACCACAAAAGTACGAGTTTTGTAACATGAGGGAACATATTAAGGTTCATGTATTCCTTTACCTATCTCATTTATCAATTATGCCCCTCGTTAGTAGGAAATGGCGTTGAGAAATGACAACAATCTACATTTCAAAAGTTTAAAGCGCATAGCTGTTTAATTCAACTAGGTTACATGGGTGTCCTTAAACGATGCAACATTCCCTCTCGTCCCCACTTTCACTATTGTATCAACTAGATCTACGCGAGAGTAACTTAGCGACAAACGGAGGAATATATACTCACTGTATGCCTTCGTTATTGCTGTGTGTCCACGTGAAGTCGTTTGATTGCGGGCCCTGGTTAGAAACCAGTGCCACTGTAATATTCCCAGTTATCAGCTCGGCCCTGTGTATGTTGATGGTGGTAACGAGAAGTCTGGTAAACTTCCGGTGAGCGAAGTAACGGATGGTGGCGTTGAATATACTAGTGGACACGTGCTGAGTGAACACACCTGGGATAAAGCAAGGAATTATGTAGTTAAACAATTGACAAAACCAGACCTGCTAATGGACAACGTATCAAAGAATATTGTGTTGTTTATAAACATTCGTTAATGTGTATAGTAATAATGTAATAGTTAAGAGTACAGTTGTCAACGTCTTCACGATTAAGAGACCTAAGTCGTCTTAATGGTGGAGATACTGAACAAATGTACACTTAACATCTTAGTGTATAATCTATTTCAGACAGAGCAATATCTTATATACACCGCAATATGTCCACACATGTGCACCGGTATATTGGCTGTCTTCATGAAATAGAAATTGATTTTTTCAAACAATACGTCTATCTGTTTGGGCGAAAAATTAAGTTAGACACCAAGTGTATATATAACATGTGTGACGAATATGGGGTTTGAGTTTTATACCAAACCTCACCACGACATGGTTTTACACCAACAAGCTTGTATAAATAGCCAATACATCTCAAGTTGAAGCAGTCCTGTTCTGACCGTCAGCGAAGACCCATCGAAAATAATTTAGTACCATTGGTAGGAATTGTAATTGTAATTGATAATTACTGGAAGTTTTTGTTTTCCTCTCTGAGAAGCTTTGGTGAAACAGAGGAACACTAAGATTGTGGCATTCTAGTAGCTTCGACGAACAGTTTTCAATATCTGAACACTTGTTTAGTAATGATTATCACCGACTTGGTTATTCATCATCTTCGATTTTAATAGTTCATAGTAAGCTGCTGGTCTCGTCCACATTTCATTAACGATGTATTTACGGTTCGATGCCATGTTTTATAATTCATGTATATTTGAACACTGATTCTTGCTGGTTTCCAATCTTTTACTTAAGCATTTGATAATAATAAGTTCGAACCCATTGTTCCATGTAAATCATTTCTAATCATTAAGTGTACATACTGTTAACGTCCATACTAAATTAGAGGGTTTAAGACTAGCCTGAGACACATATATAAATAAGCTTAACAATGAGTGTACGTTAGCCACAGACAGATAGTCCGGGGCACGTTACAGATGCATTATAGCGACAATCTACGTACGAGATTCAAGCCATAAACAGTGCGGTTTTGGGTCACCAAAAAGATGCGGGGCACTCAAGATATACCCACAAACAATCAAAGAACGCTTCTCACTAACCTATGTACTTCTAAACTTAGGTAGTAAACTACTGAGTACTCTCCCTTTTTAGATAAATACGTACACTCTTCACTCACCGTTATACATGTCCAGGGAGAACCGTCTGCTAGTCTGCTCTAACGTAGTGTTGATGTCAAGGCTGACGTAACCAGGAATCCTCGCGCGACTGCTGTACTCACCGCGTCCGTTAAAGACAGCGTTCATGTACACGGTGTCAGACAACACGTTTGTAGCCACGTGACCGTTACCAATGGGAGGCCGGAAACGAACATCGTCTGGTAAACTTATAGATAAAGTACAAACCATAAGTCTATATGATAGAACGTTATTGAGGTTGACTGAGAAGAAGAGTGTACTGATCCGAAATATATGAAAGTATGGAATAATTCGTAACATGGTGGAATATATTTACATGTTTCTTTTCGAACAAAAATAATACAAAAACAACAGCCCTGGATGTACAGGTCGAATATTTTTCTTAAACTTTTTGTAGAGAAAAATATTCAACAATGTTTAAAACGCGTAACAAAGATTGGCCAAGCGGTGCGGATGTTGTTCTTCAATCAAACAATATTTCATTTCTTTAATCACCTCACAATCATGATACAAAGAATACATACACTTTCTATATATGAATTAAACAAACTAATATCATTATTAATTATTATGTTAGTTACTTTTCAGTTCGTCAACCAACAACGTACGTTTATCTAGAATTGGTCTTCTCACAGTAGAACACGATGACAAAATAAGGCATAATTCATGGCTTGTGATATTTGTCAAGTCCAACTTTGGCATGACACCTTTAAAACCATTTTAATATAGCGCGAGCATAACCGTTACCATATCCAAAAATAAACATTCAGTTAAATGTGTGTACTTTTGTCTATTTACATTGGGTTTAATTAAAATATAAATCACTTAGATAAGGTAAATGTTGAAGTTTTTCTTAAAGTTTGAAACAAGTATAAAAAAGATATGCACGTTTATGTTCGTGTGTATGTCAAAAATATAATTAAAAATAATATGTTATGTTGGATGGTGCCTTTAACATTCTACGTTTGACCATTTATTAGCAAGCACATGTACAAAAGGTCATAACCTAAACACCTTACTTATTATGATCTTCTGTATGGCATTTAAGGCGTTGATGTGTTTGTTTTATAAATGCCTGTACACGACAACGATTTACGATTCTGCGACCTCCAAAAGACCACTAAATATGGTACGAACAATATTTGTAAGTCAGTCATTGCAGTCAATATCGTACAGGCAAACGGAACAACATTTGGATGTCAGTCATTGCAGTCAATATCGAACAGGCAAACGGAACAACATTTGTAAGTCAGTCATTGCAGTCAATATCGTACAGGCAAACGGAACAACATTTGGAAGTCAGTCATTGCAGTCAATATCGTACAGGCAAACGGAACAACATTTGTAAGTCAGTCATTGCAGTCAATATCGTACAGGCAAACGGAACAACATTTG
>ENA-OREC01002627-OREC01002627.1-marine-metagenome-genome-assembly--contig:-NODE-2627-length-10019-cov-21.086502_pt1 | contig 10019 bp, 4 predicted proteins | sample MGYA00248626_ERZ508543 | MGnify/ENA primary metagenome ERZ508543 (study PRJEB26211, sample SAMN05518279) | marine metagenome | isolation source: Puget Sound, Washington, USA | host: Bankia setacea...
CATGAGACAGACTATCTGGTTTGCATGAGACAGACTATCTGGTTTGCATGAGACAGACTATCTGGTTTGCATGAGACTATCAGGCATTATCTATATCAATCAAAACACAAACAAATCTAGAGATTTGTCAAAAAATTGTGTTTGTGAGTGTTACCACACATATTTGCCAAACTGTAACTTCACTAAGCAATAACTTTTTTGCAATTACAATTAAGGTCATATGCTTCAATCCCTCTGGCCTATATTATTCTACAGTTCTGACAAGTTAATATGCATTGCAATTATTCACAATGACGGTAGACTGAAATGTTATTTGCAGACCATCTATCAACTTGACACTTTATCTGGACCATTATGCAGCAAAGCAGCTCATGCAAGTTTGTATTTTCCCTCCTCATCAATATCAATTTGCCATCTAAACTGGGTCGTATGGAATTCAACCTTGTATATATATGCCTTTTGTTTGCTTGTACAGTTTCACCAAAGAGGCCTCTCACACAAACTTAACGCTTAAATTACAACTAAGATTAGAGATAAGCACACATCCTGGATTAACAACTGAAACAGGACAATCCATGAACTATCACCTCTTTACAGCTTAAGAAACTTTCACAAAATATGAGAAACTAACCCATGTACTGTGCTATCATTGTTATCTGTGGGACTCTCATTTTTGTGGGTTTCTTGAGCCACCTAAATCAAACACTCCAGCGTATTGTGTAGGGTATTGAGTGATGGCCTGACACAGTGGGTAAAGTTTTTTATTTGTCTATACATGATGTGAGTTAACAAATATTAAGCCTAATTAAATATAGCTTCTTTTCTAGGAACATTTGAGTCTTAACTCTTCAATATAACATTCCAAGAAAACTGTTTGAAGTGGTCACAAAACAGGCATGATCTGATAGTGTAACAGTTTTAATTAACAGCTTACCTAAAATAATTGTCCAAATAGCTTGACTAATATGATAACAGCTAGCGGAAGTAAAGCCCCTTGAATAAAGATGTGTGTTTATACATGTGTCTCCGGAAATAAAATCTGATGAGCCATTACAAAATAGTCCAACCAGACTTCAAGGATATAAATCTCTAAAGCTTTCCAAACTTTGCTGAACTCAAGCTTTAATTCGAGCATCCCAGTGGTAGATTGTATTTGGAGCTGTATTCAACTTGCATTCCTACAGGACATGTCTTAAGTGATGAACTAAATAAATGTCACTCTAAAGTTGATTATTATGAAACATGCATGCTCAGTTCACTTCATGACCAGCATGGACAAGCAGCTTGTTTTAATCTACCACAATCTGACTGAAAATGTTAAATTACATGTACATCTTTTGGTCATTTATGGTACCTTCGGAATTTTAGGACAATGAGCTAGAACTTGCCTGTACTAGATGTAATGAAAAAGTATACAACTGGTAGAACAGTTATGATTTGTGACGTTATGGTGGTTTTACAGCTTCAACTCTTTAGCTCTGCCTCTGACATTTGTCATGCACTAAATTAACCTCCATACACATTATCCTTGTTAAAGTTTAAACCACAAGATGTTCTCTTTATTCAGTTGTAGGAAATCCTGAAGTGTTGTTTTTACTGATATGAGTGGTTATGAGTGGTTATACCTGTATTTATTTTACCATTATAGGTGTTCATAACATCTGAGCTTTAGTTTGAGTTTTTTTAATTTTGTGAATTTGTGAATTTTACTTTTTAACACTTGACTGGAAACAAAACATCTACAAGGCTAATAGAATCATGAACATCAATCAAATAAAAATCAACAAAGAAGTCATGACTGAATAATTACATGTTAAAGGTAAATTCATATTTATTGGCATCTTTGAATCAATTAACAATGCATAACATATTTTCTGTTAATACATGTAATGATGTTATTTTCAGAATTGTTGAGGTGTTGTTGTTTTCATATTTCTAATAAAGGGGGAAATGTTGATAGCACAAAACTGTAACACTTTATAATAAGATAGATCTACATAAAGTGAGATAAGACAATGTGTACACGTATCACCCTCAAACTTACAAGAATGCTTCATATTATAAGGAAAAAATAACTAAGGTAGTTGATCTCACCCAAAACCTTCAGTAAACCATCTTAAAAGTATACAAGAGGGATATGATGGTCCTGTAGTGCTCACCTGATGAAGCTAAATAAAAGCCAATCTTTTATTAACAGTGTGGTCCTTAAAACAGTACTCTGGTTAATGGGAATACGAACCATGACTCACACACTGTTGGTGTATCCATATGTCAACTCTGGGGCAAGTTTTACCTTTGGCAAGTGTTGAAATACATCTACAGAAAGTTGCATATCAATAGGAAAATTTCACTCTCCATAAATCTTTTTTCTTCTTATATAAATTGGGAAACATTCAGTGGTAAAGTTATTCAGAATACATTGAAGCTGGTATATATTTTGTTGTGTATCTAACATGTATCGAGATGAAAATGATATTTCAGATATTTCTAAGAATGTGTGGTAAAACTAGGTGGTTTGGATGTTGCATATATGACTGTGTGTGTTTTGTGTTGATAAGACAGTGGTGTTAGGTATAATAATAGATAATAATGTATACGTCAGATGACACCACTAACTGTTTAACTAAAAAATAGAAATAATGAAAAACAGAATAATTAAGTTCAAATGAAATGTTTAATTTACACTAAGAACAAGATATGATGGTACAACAACTCAAGCAAATAATAATGTCTAACAAGTTAATATGATCATAAAAACATTGGGAGACATTAACTATTTAGATGAGCTAAATGTAACTTATAAGTGTTAATTGTTGTACTAATTATTATAAGTTATAATAACCTAAATTATAACCTGCTTATTTAAGTACAAAATAGTGGGTGATATGAAGGAAAATACCAAAAATGTAAAACTATGTGCCCAATTTAAGTGAACTTGAAATAGAACTTGGAATTGGTCATCAAAGGCTGTGGACTATATGTAGGAAAGGTACTGTAATGTACTCTAAAATCAACTCTTAATCTAGTGTTTACCCAAAATGTGAAGTTTAAGTATGAAAATGACAACTTAAACTATCTACTTAAGACAAAGAGTTCAAATTATTCCCAGGGAAGGGTACATTAAATGCACATTTCAACATTCAAGCAATATAGCTGTAATCATCTAAATTCAAATTACAGATTAATTATCAAAGTGAGAGTGAAAGAACAATAGTTTTCTAGTTTACATCTAAACAAACAACTATCCTCAGAAACCTAAAAACCTGTTGTTTACAAAGTTAAACCTGGAATTCATATCTCTACACCACTACACTTCTTTGATAATACTTTATGGCATACAGTTTCAGGGTCAACAGACAGAACTTCTAAAATAAATAATAAGTGTGTGTTATCACTGGGCAGTTAATGCACTGTCACTCCTGTTACAATCACTTTACAATAAGCTATTTTTTAAACATTGTCTTCATCATGCTCAAGTGTTATAAGCTGACAGCATTAACCTTTGAATGATTTAAATCTGGTGGGATATTTGTATAGCATAGTGAGTTGAAGAGTGAATGCAATACAATTAACAGTTAGTGTAGGATTGCACATGTTTAAGCATTTGTGTGGAAACGTATTTGATAAATTGTAAAAAGACATCAGGCTGTTGTTACATTTTATAAGATAAACATTACTCAATATATGCTGTCTATCTTTAAAACGTATACATTTCAATCGTATTTACAATCACCTGAGAAAAGACAAATTACAACTTACCATCAAAGTCACATGTCTAACAAAGTAAATCAAATGCTAAAAATAATAAATTTAACATATGTAATCACAGTACTCTAAGGGCTACTTGTGGTCACTTGTTTGACATTCAAGTTACATTCACCACAAATTGACAAATCACTATTATTGTCAATGTTAATTAGGACTTATATGTATTAGAATGTATCGGTGTTAGGGACCACATTCTGTTTAGCTTTTTTTAGTTTGTTTACTATCCTGCTTACAAATCTATCAGAGCGGAATACTTGGAAATAAAAACCAAAATAGGACAGAGGAAACAACATGGTCCTAATATCTCCCACCTAAACTTTCTGAATCATTAAGTGAAATAGCAAGGTGTTTTAGGATTGATTTAGGAATGAGGTAACTTGGGTGCTTACAAGGCATTTTTTTTAAATTGGTAAACATTTTACTTAGTTACGATACATCTACACATATGCACACAGGCTTAAACAGCATCTAAACCACTTAATTAAATGAAGAAGAGATTTTGATTCTGTTTGTTTTTATACATGTCATCTATTTGAACTTGCAACTTTGTATATACATAAGAAGGGGAGGGGGGAGTGTATACTTTAAACCACACGTACCTTAGCTGCCTAATCAGAGACATATAAACTCATCAGTCTTATCTGAGCACAAGAGGACAAGTCACAAAGACTGACCCCTATTACCTGCATGGTTAATTTCATTATCAGACTGTTCTTAAAGCATGGTTAATCTAAGATAGTTATGTGAAACTTATGTTATGCTGGTCAGTTGGCTCATGCATCCTTGTCCAACGTGCTGCACAAGCACTTTCAATCATGGCTGATACTCTTACTGAAGTAATGCATTTATACAGCATGGATGGCTTGACCTGCTACTGGAGAATTCATGGTAATGAGTGATGTATTGTAAAATACTTAAGTGGTACCCTAGAATTTGGTTTGGTGGTAAACAAACAATTTGTTGACAACAGACACGACAGAGACAAGGTTAAAAAGGTTTAGTCCCCAGGTGAGCTAAAAACAGGTAAAATGAATGCTGTAGTCTCATGATAAATCACAACATAACAAAAGAGCATGTTAATATGTCAAACCAAACATTGTAATAAAACAAATGTCTTCTGTCAGGCTTACCAGATAAGTTAACATAAGTTCAACAGACAGGTTAAACTATAGGTGTAGTTAGAAGAATGGAGTATCTACTTCTTTGCTACATGGTATATACAATGTTTGCTCTCGACAGCTGGATTCGTTTATTTTGACTTTGACATGATTCTGTACTGTTGTATGTTGTTTTTTTACCATATCATCGACAATGACAAGTAACATCTGGTTATGACAGCTAAGTATCTTAATTTACAATTAATTTTAGAAGGCATTTTGTCATGTCTTTTCACTTTTCAATAATGTCAAACCCCTGTTGGTATACTGACCAATGAAATGGGAGGGCAAGTACTAAGTGACAGCGTATTGGAGGTCTTTTATAATTATCTATGTCTTGTTTACTAATGTCTGATTTCATTGCGTATAATTTTTTCCAAACTGTATAATTATACAATGACATTTCTTTCACAGTCAGTACATGTGAGGACAATTCTGAACAAGAGGGAAATGCCGAGTTTTATATTTTTCTCCTAATTTTTCAACACAAATGAACGTTTCTTAGTACAATGCAAACCCTACCATTTGAAGGTCACAATGTGGCATATCAGTGTAAAGGTCTCGACCAAAGCAACCTTGTGTGTGAGTATGAAGTAAATCGGTCAACTAATGAAAAATTTATAACTGAGAAACAAAACTTTAACATAATTTGCTAAAGAACTGTGTTGAATATCAAGGTCATCTGAAGGTCAGGGTCACGATGCTACATTGTGTGTGAGTATGAAGTAAATCCATGGACCAATGACAAAGCTAGTACAGAAATCCAAAACTTTAACGCAAAATGATAAAGTTGTTAAAGAACAATGTTAAATGTCAAGGTCATCTGAAGGTCAAGGTCATAATGTTGCATGTTTGTGAACATGTGTGTGAGTATGATGTAAATCTGTTGACTAATGAAAAAGTTATTAGAGGAAAAAGAAACTTTAACTCAAATTGTTAACGCCGCCGGATGACCACCCGCCACCCGCTCGCCCGCCAACATGTGACAATTTTCATAGCAGTTTTACTTTAGCACCTAGTACACCTGTGATAACAAACAGCTGTGTTAAGTTTCTTATCAGTCTTGCGCAAGTTTGTACTCAAATAAACTACCAGTATGTGCATATTTTAACTTTTTATGGCAAGTCCAAACCAGGGTACACTTCAAGTACAGTAGGCATATTATAGAGATATCAATGTGTAATCTGCTGTTAGAATGATCACTTAAAGAACTTACTTTTAAACAATGTGTAAGTTTAATGTACAGTTATACATAAGTAACTGTTATTGTCCTACAGACTACAGCATACATACAGTTATCTATAGTTAACCAAAAGTGCAACGTAAATGAACTAATAACAGAAATAACAAAATAACAAACATGTGAAAGCCAACACAAATTGTGTCTATCTTGAAGACCCAACCAAATCAGTACAAAGTAAACAACTGCCCGCAGAACTAGCCACTCTTGACCAAATGCAGGCACAAGCTTTATAAAACAATCGGACACTGCATGTTTATATGAGACACAAGAGAGTCCTTATAAAGGCTTACGCAAACAAGAATCTTTTTTTGTTTTGCATTCTACATTTAACAATCTTCAAACACACAATACAAATGTAAAGTAGAAACTGAAAAATCTTCCAAATTCAAAGAAAGCATACCGAAAAGAAGATTAGGGTAACTCTGGAAACAATTGCTAACTTGTATAATTAAGACAACCAGTAAAATAGAAGGAAACTGATCTTATTACTGAGGTCTAGTATGTACAGAAAATAACCAGTCTGTAAGGCTCTATGTGGTATCAACATCGAGAGTCTGTTTCTAGACTGGTCTTTAAAGGTTACATTCTACCATGAGACTGATTTGTTCAAATACGTTTTAACAAATGAAGTTGAGCAGAGAACTTTGGTCTTCAGAAATAACTCATAAAATACACTTTTTGTTCAAACACATTGTTCAACTACCAATCCATTTTGCCGCAGCTAATCATTAATTAGTCTTATTTATGATATTGTTTTGAACAAATGCTCAGTTTCATCCATCACGCTGGCCATGGCTGCATAATATTGTAAACATGTACAGCAAGGTGTATATCTGTGTTAATTTGAAAGCCTATATCTTCTTTATTCAAAGAAATCAAACATAAAGACTACCTGTATACAGGCATCATTTCAAAATGCTTACAAAGACCAACACTTTCACACGCAACTGACCAGGATAATATTGAATGATTGTCATATAGCATAGTATATTAAATGTAGTAACAAATGATTGTCATATAGCATAGTATATTAAATGTAGTAACAACTGATTGTCATATAGCATAGTATATTAAATGTAGTAACAAATGATTGTCATATAGCATAGTATATTAAATGTAGTAACATTTTCAGGCAATATCAAAGAAAATGTATTTATACAATATGTGTTTTGCGATTAAATAACATTGAATCATTTGGAGCTTCTCATTATATATTAGTTTACACATACAGACATGAGTACATGTAGTATCTGTACAAATAGCATAGGGTGTTAGCTATTCATTGTTTAGCCCTGTGTTTTCATCCCCTGTACATTTAGGTCATCCAACTAAACAGACCAGCTATATAGCTACATTATACAATTCCAAAAAGTTAACTTGATGTTTCACAGTATAATTACATGGGCCTTAATTGACCTCATTTCATTCAGTATTACCTGACAAACAATATATGCTTTGTGCGTTTTACAACATATGAATAAATTAGTGTAATGACAAAAGTTACATGTACATGCACGTCATGACGATTTCACAACCCCTGAAACTGTTATGTCTGCGTCAACAACATTGTAGTGTTTATGCAAATGTTTTCATCTTACGGGGAGAATCAATCTTCATTAAAGAGTAGTTGTATCTGACCCTGCTCACCTATTTATAAGAATTCAACTATATCTTTATGTATCAATGTTTACCTAATGTTGAAGGGTAGCTCATTTTGAGTCAAAACAATAACATTCTTATGATGCAAGACAGTACTTAAAGATTGGTTTGGTAACTTTTTGTCCAGCTGATAAGAAAAATGATCAATAGATCTCGTCAGTTCATCCACGGTTTCCTTTTCTTGAATTCTTATAATTAGTGTTACATACAACATATACTTAAATATTTAATGGATAGGGAAATATTTATACCGACCAATTTTAACAAAGCGAAATATTTATACAGACCATTTTGTTAAACAAGTACAATGAATTTCAAAACATCTTTGAACAAGTGTTTACGATAAACGTGTAACCTCATTTTAAGACACAGTATAATAAATGTCCCTCATAACGCGACCTGGGTCTGCATATTAAATCTCCTTAGGAAATTCTCAAAACTAGGTTTAGTGGAAAATAGTTTATCTCGCTTAAGAAGAAAATGGGGCAATTATTTGTAGATGCCAACTTATGTTAAGAAGATCTTGTCAAATCTTGTCTCTTTAGTTCTTAATCTTTCAAGCTGCTTTCATATTTAAATTATATTTTGTTAACTTTAAACACTGAAAAGAATTCCAAATTTGAGAATGGATTTTATTGTAGACAAAAGGCTTCAAAACCAAGGATCCATACAATTCAAGTGATTATCTGTTTGTGATTAATAAACAATATTGTCAACATATATAATTGGGAATTAAATACTGTACATCTAGGCAGGTTATCTAGGTGACTAAATTACAGCTGGATTGCGCAATGTGTGAATGAGCCCCTGGGTTTATATTATATGTATAGTACTGAAACATTGACCTGACACTCTTAGGGATCTTATTTCATTACGTCTTTAAATTATATGGACTGTGAGATAAATTGTTTGTTAGGTGGGTGGAGAGTTGTGTCATGTGTGGGAAGGATCATAATTATACTACTGACCCAAGACATTGTTTTTTAATGTAATATCAAAACTCAAGGCATCTGATCATGAAATATAGTTTCAAGCGCCAGGGCAGTATTTCTTCTTATTAACTGCCTCTTTTTTTCATGGCCAGTATAGTTAGGTTTTTGATGTGGTATATTGCAAGTAAGCTTTGTATAAAATGTGAAGAGACCATAATCGATTGTCTGTATATATTATAAGCAAATATGGTATACCAAAAATCCACTACTGTAAAAGCTACAAAATACAATTGTAACATTGGAATATGCTGGTTTTTGGTTACTGACAGACAGGCTACACTTAACTTTTAACATGATGCTTGTTAGGTACACAGATAATTATAATTCATGGAGTTTCATTTCATATCTTTACAAGATGAAATTCTTTCTGGTAAAATATTGGTCACAATTTAAAACTACTGCAGATACCTTGTCCATAAATCAAATACTTCAAACTATACGACATATCATAGAGGGAATAAAAACAGGGAATTCTAAACCGTACTTGTCATATTGAAAAGCCTTGTAATTTATAAAGTTAGTAATCTCCACAAAGATATCAAATTGTGACATTTCTTTTTTAGATATTAAGAATGTGTGGTGCTTAATCATCCAAGAACACATAAAAGCTTAAGTGCCTTGGTTTGAATTGACAACTAAAAATGAAAGTACATGTTACCGTATATATGACAATAAAGAAAACTGAAAGAAACATCAACACTTGTAGATTTCAAGGCCTGTTTACTGCCGGAATACTTTTACAATATAGAAATTCAAACTGAAACAAACATTAACACTGGTAGATTTCAATCCTGTTTACTGCCTGAATACGTTTACAATGAGATCTGGTCAATATAATTAATTACAAAAGTGTACAAATAAATAGGAACCAGGTTGCCCATCCCATATACAGGCTTTTTAATGAATAGCTACCTGGCTGTAAGTATCATGTTGCATATTGTGGCATAATTGATTGAATGATAAGCAAATCAACTCACAATACACTGTGCTAACATGTTCACACAATCACAATACACTGTGCTAACATGTTCACACAATCACAATACACTGTGCTAACATGTTCACACAATCACAATACACTGTGCTAACATGTTCACACAATCACAATACACTGTGCTAACATGTTCACACAATCACAATACACTGTGCTAACATGTTCACACAATCACAATACACTGTGCTAACATGTTCACACAATCA
>ENA-OREC01002628-OREC01002628.1-marine-metagenome-genome-assembly--contig:-NODE-2628-length-10018-cov-12.367468_pt1 | contig 10018 bp, 9 predicted proteins | sample MGYA00248626_ERZ508543 | MGnify/ENA primary metagenome ERZ508543 (study PRJEB26211, sample SAMN05518279) | marine metagenome | isolation source: Puget Sound, Washington, USA | host: Bankia setacea...
GATTCAAAGCTTTGTATTACAGTCAAGGAACATGTTGCCATTTTCATTTGTTCACTCTTATTTTCTGTGCCAAACATATCATCCATTTTGCAAGTTGCACATAAAAGGTCTGCATAGATTTCCCATTGCATTGTACAAAGATATTTGCTGAATGCAGTAGGGTGTATTTCCATCCGCATTATAGGAAACATAACTTGTATTGCATTTCAGGGGTACCTTCATATCTAAGACCAATTCTGTGTCTCACACCACTATGGATTACTTTTCTCATTTTTCATTCAAAAATGTCTTTGTAACAAACAGATCACCCACACCAGATCTTTATGCTTTCATAAGCTCACAGTGACATTGTTTCTAGTTGTGCCCCTGCATATTTCATTATCTATCAGCTGTCTTCATCTCAACATGTATTTCTCACACATGTAACTATCGTTTGTTTTGCAGATATAATCTAGGCTCAACATATTTTCACACCACATGTCACCATTTTTATTTTTCAAAGTTCAATTGTAGATTTTCCCGATAAACAAATGCAATTTGTGCATGCATTTTTTCATAGGAGCGGTATAGTATTGCAACTATTGTACATTTTCACATTATTTTGTATCTAAATACAAAGTAGTTCCATAAGTGGCTGGCAAACCATGTCCCTTGACTGTATCTGGTATAATACATTGCAATAATACAAGAAATGGAAGAAAAACATCAAATATTTGTCAATACAAGGGTGCTACAATAATGATATAACACCATTTACTACCACATATATCTCTACCTGCATCTTTATGATCAAGCATCACTAATTATATGAAACATTATTTCTACAACCAATATTTTATTTGCTTTTCCATACATAATTAGGGTACTGCATACTTATGATAAATTTATAAAGTATTTCAAGCGGCAATTTAAATTGAAGCATTCATTTGACTTTAGCCGTGTAATAGTGAACCATTTGAAGATTTGTTTTTCACAAGCAGCCGACACTTTTTGTTATATGGTTAAATACATGTAGTGTTCAACACGACTTTTTTGCATTAACTTTAGAAAAGACTTCCAATCAGGCAATATAGGCTCTAGCCCAAGAGTTCATCATGTATTGTACCCAGTTGAACTATTCCCAGCAATTGTACCGATCAAACATAAGATCTATCATAAAAACTCTCCTCTCCTGTGGTGAATATCATAAAACATTGCATTTCTAGTTACTCATGCATACAAAAAACTAAACTGTTTCAATTCTAAACCATATACCATCTGCTGGCTGAAGCTCTTGTTCCTTTCACCTGTATCTTCTTCATTCATCAATGTAGCCTCTTGCCAAGTGCTAAAACATACTTCATTTCAAAGTTTGGTTGTATGATTCGTATTCATAGTGCAAATATAATGATTAGCCAGACGAAAGGTAATGTCAAACTAAAATCAGAAATGTTCAGTCATAAAAAATTGGTATGACATAAAGATTTGCAGAGACTGAAATTCAATAATTTCCACACAAGCTATTCCAAGAAAAAAATTTGATTGCCAATTGGTGAGCCGTGACTATTTGTGTCGTTAGTTTAAGCTCATTCAGTTCTGCCCCGTTAAGTTCTGTAACAAGATATTTTCATCTGCTCTACGTTTTACAACTTTGTAGGTCTCCACTTCATTTTGCTTGTTCGCATCATCTGATATATCATAAAGCTCTTTCTTAGACACAAGGTAAAAGCACCTTTCTATCACAAACATTTCAACTCTCATTTTTTGAACACTGATATTTTAATATGAATGACAACATGTATTACATTTTATACCACACAAAGTTCAGTATTGCATCTTCCTTTGTCAAAAAAATGACAGATTCACAAGTGACATCTGTTCAAATGAAATTCATATATGGGTTAAACGTTTGTAAAATAATGATATTAATGCAAAGTTTTTTGGCAGTGAAACAGTGAACATATATTGTAGGTTTTTTCTGTGATCTACTAAAACATTTCAAATCTCAAATTTGATATTTAATTACCAACTTTCTGTCTGAGAATAATATCTTAAGAGGTGTTGGATCTAGTAACACTCTGCTATTCAAATCTTTCACGAATAGATCCCAGCTGAGTTTCCACCAGATATGTTACTTTTTCAAAATCCATCCAACCAAAAATTGCACCAGTTGCTTGCCAAAGATTAAATTCACAACTGTTCAGATAATAACAGATCCATCCAGAGAGCTACTGAATCTCAAACCATGTATCCTCTGTACTTACCTGATACAATCATGCAGATAGTACAAGAAAAACATATGAATTTGGGCGTTCATATAAAACGTGTCTTTTAAATCCAAGTCTTGATTTCAACTTCATTTGCATTTAACGCGAAGGACTATGTCTTACGTGTCTATTTTTCCATTGGTTGATTCCTGGTGAAAATTGCATCCTTTCCACAAATACTTTCCTTGAAATCACTGGTCACTTTGTAGTTCACTTTTTTCATAGCTCACGGTTCAAACATTTACAGGTATAAGCTGCCTGTATTATATTTTATTATCTTAAAAGTTTCGTTCAGTTCTGTTTTTCTTAATGTTTGATTCATCCATTTATTTCATTTTTCACAGGGTTGGCTATATCTTCTTTACTTATTTAAATCAATTCCTTTCAATTTCTTTTCAGTCTTACGAATTCTGTACAATAAAATGTCTAAAACCTAAGTCTTTTAACCTACAATCAAGAATCAATGCAGTTTTTACAAATTTGCACTGACACTGACCTTTTTGCTCTCCATTATGAGTTATGCGTAGGTTTTTTATCGCCTGTACATTGGAGGGCCTCCGCCTCGACCCCCATCTCTAGGTGGGCCCCTGGGACTATCACGCATGGGTGGGTCCCTTACAATTCCCCTCGGAGGTCCGTCCCTTGTTCCCAGGCCTCTAGAGAGCATGTCATCAGGTCTGGCACGCTTTATTGGCGGACCTCCACGTGGTGAGTCGTAAGGCGCTGGTCTGCGAGCTCCAGGACTGTAGTCACGACTTCTGTCACGGTCAAAGTCTCTGCTGATTGGTGCACTGCGTGGAGGGGAGTAGGCAGATCTAGTGGGAGGTGGGGAGCGTCCGCGGGGTGGTGACGAACCTAATAATGGCAAGGTCGGCATAGACAATACAAACAAATTATTCTTACAAGCAAAATTATGGCTACAAAGACTTACTTACAAGACCAGGGCCCAATTTCATAATGAAGGCTTTACCCCCATAGTATAATCAAATAAGTGCTGACCCAAATGTTAAATGAAATCCAGCACCGATGGAAGTACCCAAAATGGTTTAAGCTGTGATGCACCATTCAACCTGATATCCCTAAGTAAAGACGGTGGAAACTAGAGCTATCACTGTCTGTAATGAGTATGCCTCCTATTCCAGCTCTGTCACAAGAGATAAGACAAACTTTTATATAATCAGTTAGATGACTTGGAATCTGTGGAAGTGGGTTGAGACCGAAACTTTCTCTTCATGGATAGCAGTATGTAAGAATGTCGAAAAAGGAGCATAACTCTGAAACAGGAGTCATTAAAAGTAGGTCATGCTTATCTACTGTGAATAGTGATCATGTATAGCAAGAAGATGACTAAAACTGTGGAAGGAGGAGTTAGAGACACACATGCTCACTAACAGACAACTCCAGTATTATACTATACCTCCTCTAATTCTCATTGGTTGGGGGTAGAACAAGATTTTGTAAACACACGTACATGTAGCTGTATGCATATTATACACTTATCACACAACATCTAATATTGGTCTGCAATAGATAGTAACACAAGATGAATGGCGCGTGATTTTTTAAAACTAACACACTTACCTCCATATCCTCGGCTAATTGATGTTGGCATTCGATCTGAAAGAGAATGTTAACATCAATTTTTTTGTTGACTTGAAAATTGGTTTAAAAGATTTCTCATTTACCAGTAAATGACCAAATTAACCATACTTTTATTTTATCTAGGGTTCAATAAAAAATATATATCTATAATGTCGAAACAGAGAAGACCATTTCTGACTAGTCCAAACTTTATTCAGTCTTCATGTACGAGAGAATGTAACTATGAATAGTGTGACCATACCTCTGTAAGAATCAAAGTCACGAGATGATACTCTGTCATAGTCTCTGTTTACAGTTAGTGGCATGTCCCTGTAATGTAGCAATATAACAGTGAAGAAAATACAATACAATGGAAGAAAATGTTTAAAGGTTGTGAGTCTAATTTTGAGGTTAAAATTCTTAAACGTTGTTACAAATGAAATATCTACCTTGCATTTAACAATATGTACTTGGATAGTGCTTGAAAACTACAATAACAATGACCAACAATTAAACAGACACTTTGTAGTGACTTTAAAAATTTATGGAATGCATTGGGTCTGTTTAAAGTAAAAGGACTTCTTTCGAACACACGCATTGTATTCTATATAAGTTCTGGAGCGGACACAAATTGTGACAGGCATGAAATATAGTGAAATGAGATTTGAGCTCGAAGTGTGACCTTGAACCAAGCTGGAGGTTAAATGCACTCCACACAGTGCTCTAAATGGTGAATGTTTATGACAGGGTGTTAGTAATTACTTCAAGCCATTTAGGAGATATGGAGCAGACACAAACTATAGTTCAGTTACCTTTGAACCCTAAATGTGACATTAAACTAAGCTGGTTGTAACTTGTTTGGCTTATCAAAGTTGAAGTTTTATAACGATAATTGAGGCCCACATTGGTGAGGTTTACTTTGATGTGTACATGATGTTACCTTGTTGTAATATAGTCCCTAGATGTGTCCCTGGATGAAGTAAGGTAATCTCTACTACTGCTGGTCATGAAGTCATCTCTCCTACTGTACGGGTCCCTCGATGATGTGAGAGTGTCTCTGGGTATGTCATAGCTACTCCTGGATGTCACACCAAGGTCTCGACTAGAACCAAAGTCTCTGTACAATGTATAAGTTACAGGTGAACAATCAACACACATTCACAAATCAACAAGAGACTTCTTCCGAAAAACTTTCTTAAAGCTGACTTTTGAGGTTTAAGATTTTGACAATATTTAGCGAGGAGCTAATTTGACATAAAACTAATCTTCCATAAGACCCTCAATTTATTTTAGTTCTATTGTGAAATCACAATTGAATCCCTTCCTGGAACCAACCAGTACTAAGCCTGCCTTCCTGTACAGCCTTATTACATGTTTAAGTTGCCTACATTTTCATACACTGTTTCTATTATTTTGTACATGTTTTATCTTACAATCTATATATATTTCCAGTCTTGTGTTTTGTCTTCATCTGAATTCATGTTGTTGTTTGAATTATAAATGCTAATTTATTTTAGTTTAATTGTGAAACCATTTTTTTTTTGCTTTTCTCAATCGCGCTTAAATCTGTTCCTAGAACCAATCAGTACTAAGCAATGAGAATAAGTTTCTCCCACAAGGAAACACCAGGATCCTTTGATTGGGCTAGAACCAAGGCCTTTCATGCATCAACAGAGTTAGACACACCAACTACTGTACAATGCAGCCAGTCATGAGTAAATGTTAGGACATAACTTCATTACTGGATTAAAATAAATGTATTGAAAGTCTGTAGCGTTCAATAGTTTAAATGGGTGTATTACCTTGAAGACATTCTGTCCCTGGAACTGTAGTCTCTGGGTGGTGAATAGTCCCTAGATGAGGTGTACTCTCCACGGAATGAACCTACATCACGTTCCCTATAATCATACCATTCACTTGTCAGTACAAAACCAGTACACGCAGTCGAAACTTTCCAGCCAAAATTCATATCATTGAACATGTGTTATAAAAAATAAATCTCATTATGCCCCTGTTTTAAAAAGTATGGATTTGTGGGAAAATATACATACCACAAAAGTGAAACTGGTGCTTGCCAAGATGGTTTAGGATGTAATTATATACGATTTACACTCATTATTCATCCACTCATGTCATCATACAATGCTATATATTTAGCTTGGGGAATTTGCAGCTATTAGTATTAATTGAAATAAAAAACACCTCCTGAAGAATCCAGTACATGTTCATCTTTTCAAACTTCAATACGTGATTTTTTTCGTGAATCCTATTAAAATGCAAATACCATCATTTTGCTTTAAAAATAAAACATTTAGTTAGGACAACAGACTCTGAGGTCTAGATCTAACAAATCAACGTCCCGTTAATAATAGGCCGTTAGTCTTTATCTAAATGATATAACTTACCTCCCTTGTATTTCTGGGACGTCGAAATGTAATATAACTTTTACGAATATTCTTCAACGTTGGTCATATGATTATGATACGTACCTTTCAAATGTGCGTGGAGGTGAGGATTGGTACATGTCTCGTGGTCGTCTGTCAGACACTGTGAGATTGCCATACCTGTCACGGTCAACACCGCCAACACCACCAAATCTGTCCCTGTCATCATCTGTAAACATATACAACAGTTTCTACTAAAGCACTAACCAAAAACATGAACTATTCTAAATGTAAAAAATCCTTCTGACAAAGCTACTATATGTTTAATCTATTAGATATACAATAAGAAAAGCTGAACTTAATTAGATATATATTTCAATATTTCCAGCCTTCCATCACCAACATATGATTCATTTAAACTAACAGATTATGCCAAATAAAGTCTGGTGAAAGTAAGCCAAGCATGTTTTAAATACAAGTATACGGTTTTGACAATATTAAACGAGGGGTTCAACCCTCCATAAGGCCTCAATTTACTTTAGTTTGTGAAATTGCATTCGAATCAGTTCCTGGAACCAACCAGTACTAAACAACGAGGGTAAAGTTTCTTGACTATGAGTTTTGAGTGTACCTCTTCTCATTGGTCGATCGCTAAAGCCTCTGTCTGGTGAGCTCCGCCTCTGTGACATCGGGCCTCGTCTGGAACGCACAATTCAAACGATAAAGTTATTAGTACATTGCAGCAAAAATCACAAATAATCTCTCTGTTACTGAATATCATGAACATATGCGAGGTCAGAAAAGACATTAACATTTTATTGGTCTGAACATTTATTTATTTTTTGCCTTTTGTGGAATTACATATATTTTTACTGGACTGACGAATTTCTTACGAGTTGTGGAGGACGGACTGGTGTCTAAGATGGTTTTATAATTTTCTTTTGCAAGTTACTAACAGGTACAATAAAAATTCCAGTATGGCATTAAGCATTAACAAGATAAAGTAAAACTACAGTGGCAGTCAATTTCTTCCAAGTATATGTCTAACCTGTCATCAGAGAATCCACCCCGCATGCCTCTATCAAATCCCCCGCGCGAGGACTTATCCCCAAATCCACCCCTGTCACCACCTCGTCCTCGACCATTAAACCCTCCTCTGCTCATTGGTCTGTCTCCTCCGCGTCCACGGAAACCCCCTCCCCCTCGACTACTGAACCCTCCTCCACCACCACCACCACGGCTGTCCCCATTATCTCTGAACCCTCCACGACCTCGAACTGTAAAAGTAAATGCACAACAAAAGATAAGATTACATCGAAAGTATCTTGTCCACTTACAATTGAAGAAAGTAAAAGTTACATTACAATTTCATGTGCGGAAGTTTAATCTGCAATTTGTGAAATAAAAGAGTACAGAATGGAACATGTAGTACTAAGCTTAAATTCCCAATTAGAAACAGTGCTCCGAAGGTAAATAGTGTTGCTCCGAAGGTAAATAGTGTTGCTACAAAGGTAAATAGTGTTATCAAAATCTCTTCTCGTCCTGCTTGTCATGGGAATCGTAAAAACAAGAAGAATGCATTACAGGTTTCAACATTTGACATGTGAGATGGCCATATGGTCACTAAGTCGGAGATATAGGCTTCCTTAGAAATTATATGTACTTGTTTAGTAATCTTTGTAAAATAAATAAAGTTTGAATTAAAAAAACAAAAAACAACATTTCCACTCGCCCTGTATGCAAAACCACTTGGCATGATGATAGAGTGAGTATAATTGTCGTGACTAAAGCAGATACTTACAGGTTCCTCCCCGCGGAGTCCCTCCTCGTCCTCTAAATCCACCCCCACGCCCACCACGATCTCCAAAACCACCTCCTCCCCCAGGCTTTACTGCATGGTCAACATGTACCATCTTACCCTTTACCTCCTGCAATATCCATCAATATATGATTATGTCTTAAATGGCATGTAACCAGAACATAGCAAACCTCTAAATGAAAAAAATAATAAAAATGACTAGTAAGACAAGCACTCTGAAGGGTTAAACCAGTTTGAGACTTTGTTATGTGCAGACTTCTGAAATAATGGCTAATAAAGAGTATCAATACAGCAGGACTTGAGATTTAAGGGGAACAACTGTCTCGTGTTTGTTGGTACAAGTAGTCCTATAGAAATTATCCCATACTTCAAAACACATTTACCAATCTAAATCTGTCTAATTGTTCATGCAACTATTAAAGGGTTTTATTTTGGATGTGTTCTGCCATGTAAGAAGTTCTATACACTCTAACCGTAGTTATCTACCTGTTTGTCTAGTTCTTTGACTGCCTCTTTGGCATCAGCTGGATTTTCATATGTGATAAATCCAAACCCTCTAGATTTGTTTGTTTGTTGGTCACGCTTTAGTAAAACTGAAAAATGGAATAAAAGCGTGTATCTACCAAAAAAGGTGAAAAGTGTTCAGGTACATTTTTTAATAAATTATTAAGAGCCAAAGTAGATTAACATACCGGTAATAGCAGTAGAACCTTTGTTTTCTTAGTTGTTTTGTGTTTAGTCAATATGAGCTTGGCCAATATTATAAGGTTAAAAAGCTATTACTTAATTCTATTGAAATTGTGAACAATCATGAGACTGCTAATTATCCAAAATCTTGAACACCGAATCACACCTATAAATAAACTTTATAATAGCTTACTTCATAAGAAATATTATTCTATTCAAACATAGCAGAATTATTACCTTCAGTTATCTTTCCAAATTTACTAAATATCTCCTCGAATTCAGACTCATTGATATCAAAGTCCAAGCCGCCGACAAAAATTTTACCCGGTCTGTCTTCCATTTACAGTTAATCCACTGAAATCAAAAGAATGGAACAGATCAATTCAAACTCCAGATGGGTGTTTATGGCAATTATAAATATATACTTTGACCTTATCATATTGGTTTAATCATTATGGCGCGTTAGAGGTTAATTCTAAGATAAACAAGAAGCCACAGTTGGTCACTAGCCTCTCTCCATTTGGCTTCCTTATTGCTGTTGATTTTTCTTGATAAACCAACTAGTGTTTTGGTGTTTGCTCACCTTATTTGGGCAAATGTACTGTCAAATGTATGGGAAAGAAATAAAAACGGCTGCGTTGTTTAAAGAAAATAATTAAACTAAAAGTAGTTTTAAAACATCAAATTCTGTACTTATTTGCATAGACTTGAGCCAACTGTTATGTATATACATGTACATTGATGGCTGAAATTTGAAGTCTTTGATCAAGGGGGCTGCTAAGGATTAATTATACTTACAGTACTGTAGATCACAATTGTTCTTGGGGAAAGCATTGTCTGCTTTTGAAATAGGGTATGCATGTTTCCAAAAGTTTTTGATTAATTTGATATTGTAGCCTTAGTTCTTCATAGAAAACCATGCATTTGTGAAAACTTTTGATGTGTCAAATGCAAGGTTCTTCACTTTTACCTTAAAAAGATGTAGCAAGGCCAGTTGGATTGTGAAACCAAATTAATGCAACATCTGTACAAATAAAGCTCTGCCAAACTCAAATAAACAATTTTTAAGATAAACTTTATCATACATGATCACTTTCACCTTCTAATTCAGTGATTGGCGGCATTAAATTGGATTGTTTACACTATGCAGCATGACTGTAGCCATTTTGTGTACTACTACTAGGTTAAATAGGTCAAATATTAGAATCTATTTTTAACGAAAATGTTTAATCACGTAACATGTGAATGAGGTCAGTTCTACTTACCAAATATATTGTTTTAATGTATATGTCGTCACTATA
>ENA-OREC01002629-OREC01002629.1-marine-metagenome-genome-assembly--contig:-NODE-2629-length-10016-cov-12.601771_pt1 | contig 10016 bp, 3 predicted proteins | sample MGYA00248626_ERZ508543 | MGnify/ENA primary metagenome ERZ508543 (study PRJEB26211, sample SAMN05518279) | marine metagenome | isolation source: Puget Sound, Washington, USA | host: Bankia setacea...
TAAGGAAGATTGGATGGATGGAACTCATTATGTAAAACGTTTAGTTCGTTTGATAAATTTGTGAACAGCTTCTACTATTTCAATGTTTTGCCCAGGATTCCAGGCTTCACATCCAAATAATAAAAGTTGACAATTTAATGGATCGAGATTGCGAGTGCTTTGAAACATTTGAAGGCGTTCGTTAGTAAACCGGGTACAATGGAAACAATAGTGGTTAGCATTTTCCGGAACATTACAATATTCACACAGATTAGTTTCTGATAAATGGTTTACAAAGAGATCACATTTTAAGTTACTACAGTTATTGCGCATTCGTGCACGTAAAGAAGAAAGTAAGAGATCTCCATGCAAAAAATGAAGGGGAACAGTCCGAGAAGGAAATTTGTTGCGTAAAAGTTCGCGTTTGAATGTAGCGAGAGATGGACATTGTCTTAAATGGCACGGTAGAGAATTCCATTGCTGAATGGCTGATGGTACAAACGAATTTTCGAACAAAGCGGTCCTCCTCTCGGAAGATTCACAAAGTCAGACATGTGTCGTAAACCGTATCGTAATTGTTCTTTATCGACTCGAGGGAAAAGGTTATTCAAATAGTCCGGTACCATGCCATATTTCATTTTAAATGTCAATACAATAACCTTTGATATTTTCTTCTATCTTCAAGAGTTAACCAACCAATTTCATTATACAATTGTATAGTACTAATTGACCGTGTTGTACCTGTCACAATTCTTGCAGCTTCAAGTCCCATTCTTCAAAGGGGGTCCTTTTCATATTTAGAACAATTATCCCAAACAACTGAAGAGTACTCAAGAACAGGACGTAAGAACGAAATATATATTCGATTCAGAGTATTACGTTTAACTGTAAACATTTTTTTTTCAGGATACCAAGAACTGTTGAAGAAGAAGAACAAATATTGTTAATATGCGTATGCCATTTGCAATCGCCACTCAGTGCTACTCCAAGATGTTTATGATCGAAGGTTGTTGATAGAACGGTGTTATTGAATTCCAACAAAGGTGGTTGACAATTGCCGAAATAAAGGGCTACTGTTTTGTTGGGATTGAACGTTACCAGCCATTGCTTAGACCATTTTAAAAGGATTATGTTAGAATGCATACTAACAATTCATTCATTGCAAATTCTTTTTCTATATAGTTGCCGTCATTGTTTTTAATTGAAATTAACAATTGAACCATAGTTTCCTTAGCTATGTACCACACACCGTTACTTTGCCACTTGATTGTTTAATCATTCCATTTCATACACATTACATAATGCTTGACTAAGTTTGAACAAATACTGACAGGTGATTGACCCTGAAGGACAATATTTATGTGTTGGTTAATGTGCAGAGGTGTGTAAGTTTGTAAGTGGAGACATGCACGATGCAGTTGTCAACAGTGATGTGCATGGTACGTGCTATTGTAAATATCAAGGCATACACGTAGCTAAATGCAAATACGTTACACTTTTGAAATAGTATTTGAGTGCAGCAGTGAATGGACGGTTGTTTGTGTAAATTTAGGACCGGTCGTTTCTTAATTTCAGTAGTTTGAGTTTCGTCTAAATGTATCAAACCTTCCATAGAACAAATAGTGAATTGTCTTTAAACACTGGAACTGTGATCTATATACTCAAATTCCGGAAATTTGCGAAAATGTGTACTGAAAAATGTGAACATGGACCAACCTACAACAAATATAACTGTTTGAACTATATTCCTTACCTCTATGCTATTAAAACAGTTTTTTCTGTACTTGTCTCCATCAAAATAGTGACATGCTATGCTGTAATGCTGTCAGAAAATAACAAAAGACGGCGACGGAATTATCGAGAAAAATACAGAAATTTACCAAAAAGTTCCAATTCCACCAACAGGCAACACTACAGAAAGAAATGATTCTATTTATCGCTGTTTGGTTTCATTTATATACACAGTTTATCCGGGTTCATCCATATTTGTTCTGGCCTAAACAACTGCAATTAGTAGTGCATGTGCAGTGAAATTGTCACTCTGTTCAACGATAGGGCATGTGTCTGTCTACGGAGCAGTGCTTGGAAATTCTTTACAAGTACATAGTTATAATATGATGATGAGTTTCAGGGGCGGTACACGTTATTCTTAGCATCAATCTAAAACATAAGGATGAAGTTATTTGAACATATTTGTGGACAAGACCATGTAAAATTCTAGCACAATAAGCGAACATGTCTAAACATAGGTGTGGACTTTATAACATACGCCCTTTAATGTATGAACAAGCACAGTAATAATACCAACGTTTAAATACTTCATAAACAGTATGATGTACATATACCGGAAATGGTCAATAAAAGAGTCATTTTCACTAACACTACTTTGAACAACAACAGCTGAGTTTGATCGATATATTGATAACACCGGTCTTTGTGTACTAACGTTGTTCTGTGATGTAACTGAGTTTGAATACTGACAGTCACACATTCTGAAATTAACCGGAAGTTTATAATCTAAATGCAGAATGGTACCACTTTGAAGGTCACTGATGGTCTTTCAAAGACTGGAAACAAGTGAAAATAGTCTGTTTATAATTTTGAGTTCCAAAAGAAACGGACATGTCAGAATCCGTAAAAGAGTGAGCTTATTGTCAATGGTTGAAAGGAAAATGTCTATATTAAATGTTTCTGTAACGTAGGTTGAGATCAACGTACGGGCACAACACTAGCCCATTGTTACACACGACCAGTCCATTAGTTGGAACTGATTCTCTGGGAACTTTGTGAATATTAATCGAACGAACGAACTTAAAGAGAAACATACTGGCTTATGCTGCTCTTTGTGCTTGCTTTCAAAAGGTCTCCTGGCTTGAAACCTCTTCAACAAATAAGTTTTCATCAGAAGTACGTGGATTTGCTCTTTGATCCTTTCTGTGGATATCTTAATATAGACGAACATAATGGGTTTATTTAGAACTTATACATGGTCATAGAGGATGCCTTTTGTTGACCCGTTGTTTTACGGTTAATGTTGATGTTTTTAGATTAGCACATATATATGCTTGTGTAAAGTGAGCCTTTGTTTCAGTAGATGGTTCAATGTTGGCTGAACTTTATTTATTTGTTTACTTCAGATGGTATGAATGTTGTCTTTGTTATTCGTTGTTTACTTTCTCGTGACCTGTGGTTCTTGACTAAAGTAGCTCTGATAAAAACAAAGATTGTAGCAAAATGTGTTTATTAATAGGCTGATGTAAATGTAATTGAGTAGTCTGACAAGCGCTTAATTGGATTTAGTTTTTTCTAAACATTTAACATGATTCCTTTAGTACCGGTCACCTAGCTTTTCCTTATTCAGTCCGGTTTTTTATAGCATTTTTTTCTCAGGGCCAGATGTTGACTCATGAATCGTGGTATGGTACGAGATGAAGTAGCTATACGTCGGTTTATTCCTAGGTTGTCAAGGCGAGGTACGTGTACTGGTGTAACCCATTCAAAAGGTGACGTGTTGAAAGCCGACCTCAACACGATGTAAACGTCAACTGTCCAAACCACAGCGGTGAATTAACAATAACCTTGGGTTGGCAAATTTTGCTTAACAAATCCACTATTCTTGGATAAAATAGCGTTTAAAATCAGGGACACATTGAACGCATTTTATCGCATGCAATTGACACATTTAAACAAGTTAATTTCAGTCAATACCTATAATTGATATTGTGTCTTACTTTGTATTGTTATTGTCGTTATTGTTGCTGTTGTTTTCATCTGCATCGCTGAAATAAGAAACGCCCGATCATGCTTTAGAAGGTATGTACATTGTATCAATTGCAAAAAAAGAAAGGTTATGTTTTGCTGCAAACTAACTATGAACCAAAATATCTTAATCCACGTCCAACTCAGATGGATCAACAATAGAAAAAGACATTACTCTACGGAATACAACTACGATTTAAGAAATAAATCATGGTACCCGTGTTTTATCGCAGAATAAAATATAGGTACGAGTTTGGATGTCACATGTAATGTGCTGAGCGTATTAAATATATATTTTATTCTGCGATAAAACACGTGTACCGATGTTTTATTTTGATTCTAAGACGGCAATACCGATTGTGCCTCTATAATGCGCTGCACTAGTTTTTTTTAGAAAGCTTGTATTGACAGGATGTTGTTTGGTTACGCGTACTAAGGACCAAGAGCACGGACCCATATATTAACGGATGAATAATACACAGTTCGTTTCCTTCTTTGTGCATAAGAGAAACTCACGGGACCGTTTTAGAATTAAACGTAAATATAAACCAGTCACTTATTAAGAGTACTAGCCTTTAAATTAACAAACATACACACGCGTAAAACATTTGCGAATAAACTGTCAAAACCAGAACCAGAACCAAAAAAAGTATTTTGTATAATCTTACGTGTTGCTAAATTATGCTAATTAGTTTGCCTTTGTTTAGATGAAAGTAAAAACAGTTTTGTTGTAATGTAATACAAGGCCACCGACCCAAAGTACACAGCTACATGTTACAGAAAATACACAACTTGAAAATAAGTATAATATTTCCATTGCCAAAATACACTGATCAAACACACAGTTATCCTTTTCCAAAATAAGTGAATTTTAGACATTATCTATTTCTTGCCTAATTTTTGTAATGAATAACGTCAACTGTTTTAATGTGTTATCTTTTAGTATAGCTTTCATTAAACGAATACAACAAAACAATCAGTTTTACCGAAGTACCAATTAAATAAAAACATTTTTTATATTTTTGACAAATGAAAAATGCATGACCATCGTATCTTATTACAAGTTTGTTACCGTTTAAAAACCAAATGAACCATGTCACATTAACAGAGATGAAAACAAAACCGGTAAGTATTCTATGTCTATGGTAGCAAAACTCCTTATCAATAAATACACGTGTAGTAACTGGTTAAACTATACATAATTTATATAATTAAATGCTTTCTTTCTTGGGCAAAAATGAAAAAGATTATGTCCATTTTTTGATACATGAACGCGGAACAAGAATAACGAAATAAATGTAACTGCAAACAAAACAATCAAAGCGATGCATGCTCTTTAGTATCCATTGCTTCTAACCGTTGGTTGAAGTGATAACGTTTGAAGCGGACACTCGTAAACTATCGCTCATCAAGCTTATATACCTCGGTCGTCTTTGTATAAAGAGTGATGCACGTTAAGCTGACCATATAGTAACCATGCAGCCGTGTAATTGTAATACGCATAAAACCAGCAGTAGTAAATGTTATCAAAATAAACAATGTCACATTTAAAAAGATCAAATGAATGACAAAAGTACAACCTGCAAGGACGACATATGTCGCACACAATACAGGTTCCATATGTGAAAATCAGTGACAGAAAAAAATATAATTGCGTATGTATACATATGCACAGCTGACACTTCAAAGAAAGAAGATCTCGTCAACACAAGTTTTAGCAACTTTTTTTGGTATTTATTGAATACTTGTAGATGCGGTTATGGAAACCAAAATGCAAATACCAATTAAACCACACTATTAACACATGTGTAACATGCACAGTATCACCGCACAATAATTGATGGCAGCATTTTTTTCAGGAGGACATAAAGTGGTCTCATTAGCTTTGACATCAATACAAATACCGAAAAGCGATAGAAATAATGACAACTTAATTTTGAACCATGCATAACATTTCACGGCGAGAAACAAATAGTGGATGCATTGTGTTTCAGTTTAGATGTTCTAATAATATATTAATTTATGCACAGGCTATAACCAGTTGATGTCAAAAGTCAACCTCACTCCTCTGTCATCAAACAGAGTTTCTATGAAGTGTGAAGGTGAACGGGGCCAGTTTTGGGTGCTTATATTTCGGTATATAAGGGGTCCGATGAAGCTTAAGTTAAGGCATTTTCAATTATTGACGATAGTGAAGCTCATGCGATTGTTTGATTAAGTATTTGTGTGTGTAATCTTAACTGCATCTATATTAACGATGAGGAACATTACAGCGGTTACAGCAGTGTGTTTGGTCATACTTTCAGTTATACAAAGTTCACAAGGTTTGTTTGTTGATACGGATTATTAATTTTCGTGCGACTTGGAGGACAATTTTTATTAATCTACTATTATGTCGTATGCATAAGCTGTTTCTGAATACGTTTATAGAAATAGAAAGAGTGAACACTATGTAGTTCTTCTTTTCTTATCTGATTCAGTGTACAATGTAACTAAGTCGTCATTAAATGCAATTGTCAATCAGTCTCTCAATAAATACAACACATTCAATTGTACATGCACAGTCATTATAATGCGAGTACATGTAACTTAGCAGTATTATGTAGAAACAAGCCCATTTAATTGCGTATTTATTTTAATGTTTACCTCTCCGTTTATTATTTATATTGCTAAAAATTATATTCGGTTAAGATTGAATAAACGTTCTGTTCCATTCCAGGTTTATTATCAAAACCAACCAGCAGATGTCGATGTGCAAAGTTTTGCCTAAAATGGGAACAACCTAGCGGTGGATGTGGATGGAAAAGGGTGATATGTTGTACAAAAAGAAGCTCAATTTTCGCTGGATTAGGGAGCGGAAAGGGATCTGTACTTCGAAACCTTGGTAGAAAAAGTTACGGCAAAAGACGAGGGACTGGATACTCTATGAGGTCGCCGGGGCTGACTAAACTTAGCGGCTCTATTTTCGGAGGTCTAAGCAAGGGAGGTAGCTCGTTTTTAGGTTCAAAACTGGGATACGGCGGTAAAGGTTACAACGTTGCACCTACATCGATGGGATTCAGTGCTCCAATGTTTAGCGGTACTTCAGTAGCCGGTCTTGGTAACGGCATATCTAAAGGTTACGGTCGCCATGGTTATGGTTCCCTTGGATACGGATCAAAAGGTACACCGTCGATGTCATACAGATCTAAAGGCCTCGGGTCTCTTGGTTACGGATCTAAAGGCATCGGGTCTCTTGGATACGGAGCTAAAGGCCTCGGGTCTCTTGGTTACGGATCTAAAGGCCTCGGGTCTCTTGGATACGGATCGAAAAGCCTCGGATCGCTTGGTTACGGGTCTAAAGGCCTCGGATCTCTTGGTTATGGATCCACAGGTCTAGGATCTCTTGGATACGGGTCTAAGGGCTTCGGGTCTCTTGGGTTCGGGTCTAAAGGTTCTAGCTCACTTGGTTTTGGGAGTTCTATGAGTCACCTCCCAGTATCATATGGAAGTGGGTTGCAATCTTCAGGTCTATATGGTGGCAAGGGACGCAAGTATGGGACAGGGTATGCACTCTCAGCAATACCTCAAGCAACGTCGAGCGTATACGGAGGAAAGGGTGGTGCTTACTCTTCAGGTTTGTCTGCAATGTCGGGTCTATCGGGTATGTCAGGTCTATCGGGACTGTCGGGTTTCGGTAGTACAAAGCTGAGTGGTACAGGGTCCGTCTTCAGTCCAAGCCTTGGATTAGCGAGTCTAGGTCTTGGAGGGATGAATTACGGAAGTGGATCGAAAGGCTTTGGTAGCTTTAGCAGTCCGCTCCTCTCTGGCTTTGGACAATTCTAGAAACATCAGGTAAATACAAGTAAACGTTGTACTCGTCTAAGGCAATCGGTGATCTTAATGCATTTAGTTTGTCATCATACCGCATTTGCTTATAGTTTTTTTGAAGGTATTCTACTTTTAAATACCTCTTTAAAAATGATTTACAGCCCAACATATAGTACATAGAGAGTAAATGATGACAGATAAGCTATTATTGTATTACACTTATTGAAAGTGATTTACATGAACAAAGCCTGAAAGTTCCTTACGGTTGTACATGTGTTGAACAAAACCATGTCGAGTATAAAAAACACGTTGTCATTTGAAATTGCAAATCGATCAACGACTTTCAAACAGTAAGGATTTAAAATTTAAAAAAAAATGCAATATCATGTTCATGGTGTAATGGTTTCAAGGGCTTGTTCCCGAGCTGAATGATTCAAAGTATCTGCTTCATGCAATAACACTTACAAACTTCCTCGCATTTATCTCTCAAAATAAAGGGTATTTAAATGACATTGAATTAACATTGTATTCATTTGATTTTTCAGCTGGGGACAATTTCATCAATAATCCTAGAGTATGGTATAGTGTTCTAACATTGGTCACTTTCCATACCTAGGTGAGATATCAGTTCTGCAGATCTCTCACGTTTCGTCCTATGGAATGGAACACTTTGACTGACATACCGAAACTTACAAACGCACGTGTAGCTAGATAGATTCTTTACAATAGTTTACCTGTATATACATGTATAACTGTACTTACCTGTTTTGTCTGTACATTCACGTTGTGCCTGTTCATTTCTGTGTTACTCGTTATTTAAATAAATGAAAACCATTTCTTGTTATAAACTCTATATGCTTTGCTTTTATTCGTCCCCACTTGAGGAGATGTTGTGTAAAGGGAAATCACTCAGTTTACACGTGTTATTCTTTACTTGACTCACATGTTATTCACCTTTGATAACGCATGTACTGGTTTTGTTTGGGAATAGTGAGCCAGTGCGTTGGGGCAAGTTGGGCAACCATTACACGACTGTGTCACTACATTTAGTTAACTTAACACGCTTTTTTACGACAGAATGTGAAAAGAATGCCATGTTTGTTTCACTTGCCCCATACATGACAACTCATATGGAGTGAGTCTTGACCAGTGTTTTGAATATGGTTAAACATTAAACAAAACAATCATGTAAATATTGAGAGAGTAAATCCCAGTAGGACACCTCAAACGCTCAGCTGTACAGGTTGACACATTCCTGGGAGTCTCTTGATATGTGTGTCTCTAATTAACAGATCGTCAAGCCCTCATATTTATCCATAGATGTATTCATGAGATGAGTCATTCTCGAAACATAAGAAATTGAATTATTACCAGAAAATAACTTCAACATGCGCAATAGCTACAATACTACAATGCACAGACCAAGCCATCATCGGAACGCCCTTGTCACACAACTGAGCAAAGTTTCAATATACATAAAGAGTAACGAAAGAAAATACCATTGATGCCGTCGATCCAACACAAACAATTTAAATAAATATTTTTTATAACAATTGTCTGATATACGTTTTAGATACACAATCTTTCTCACGTGCGATTAAAGTAAGCATCGTGTACAAATATAACATGTAAGATATAACGATGTAAATAGAACAGTGTACAATGTAGGTGAGCTGAAACGATGTAAATACTGTATGTCACATTACTTTGCTGAAGGATCAGACAAGGAATGCAACCATATCATACACAAATAAACACACACGTGAAACATTCTTTAGATGATACAAGTGCTGACAATATGTAATATGTTCATACTAACAATGGCCTAATACACCTTCTACCTTCGACACAAAACTGGTAGTGTATGCAAGAATACAGAAACAAACCTAGGGTATCATGATCTTGAATGGTTCTGAGTTCACTATGAAATGTTTTAATTTTACATAATGTACCCGACTTTTACTTTTCCAAACGATAGTCAAATGACCGGTAAGCTAAACACGTCCAAACCTATCAAGTACTAGCATAAACAAATAGTCAGGAAAGGTTTAGGCTTGACTTACATTGGTTATGGTTCTTGTGCACTGCACTACCTCTCAATGCCATCTACCAATGTACCAAGTGTCATTAAATTCTCTTCATTTGATTTGGAACTCTATACTCCATATACTCACATACCTACAAACTTACTATACTTTGTGAGGTGTATTTGTCACTATACTCACATACCTACACACTTACTATACTTTGTGAGGTGTATTTGTCACTATACTCACATACCTACAAACGTACTATACTTTGTGAGGTGTATTTGTCACTATACTCACATACCTACACACTTACTATACTTTGTGAGGTGTATTTGTCACTATACTCACATACCTACAAACGTACTATACTTTGTGAGGTGTATTTGTCACTATACTCACATACCTACACACTTACTATACTTTGTGAGGTGTATTTGT
>ENA-OREC01002630-OREC01002630.1-marine-metagenome-genome-assembly--contig:-NODE-2630-length-10015-cov-14.984202_pt1 | contig 10015 bp, 3 predicted proteins | sample MGYA00248626_ERZ508543 | MGnify/ENA primary metagenome ERZ508543 (study PRJEB26211, sample SAMN05518279) | marine metagenome | isolation source: Puget Sound, Washington, USA | host: Bankia setacea...
AACAGAAATACAAAAAAATAAGTAATGGTCAAGCATACACGATATGGTATTTTAGCCAGGTGGTGATCGAACTTTGTCAAGAACGATCTTTAAAAAACGACATAACTTAAACAGTTTGGTTTCATTAGTTTCACACATAATAAAACCGAAATTGAAGGCGCTGGTTTTTCTAGAACTGTTGATAGTAGGTAAAAATTGTTTTCTCTCGTTGAAAAAGTTACACTGAAACAAATAATGATATTCATCGCCAATGGAGTTGGTATTACATAGATTACAAACTCTTTCATTTCTAGATATACCAAGCCAGCTTCCTTTTTCTAAAGGTAGATAGTTGTTACAGAGTCTAAAATTAGTATATGTTTGGACAAAATGGGGAGATAAAACATCAAAATATTTTTCTAAACAATGCTCTGTTTTGTACATTCTATAGTTTATGCATTTGGAAGAGTCATTAACATTACTTTGCCAGGTTTGTTTGAACTGGATTTTAAGTGAGGTGTCAATTAGGTTAAGTAACATGTTTTTTGAACCAAGGTAAAATTGATCAATCCAGATGTAACTACAACCACAGTCGTCTAGAATGGATTTAACATTATCTAACCAACTGTATGTGTTGTGTCCGTTTATATAATTACTATATATGATCGTGTACATTGTCGATGATAATTTTCCTCCTGTATGTACAATACTATATCAAAACCAAAAAAATCTCTTTTTTATGAAAATTGAAATAGGAAAACGACCTAGTTCACCATACAACATCATATGCGAAGTACTTTTCTTGACATTAAGTATATGTTTTAAAAAATCAGTCTGAACTTTTTCTATCATACTCAAATCTCCAAAACCCCAAACTTCGCATCCATACGTAAGAATAGGTAAAATAGTACTATCAAATAACTTTAGCTGGCAATCAATTGGTAAACATAGATTTCTTATTTTCTTATAGAGACAACCCATAGTTGTCGTTCATTTTCAATACTCACAACACGAAAATGAACGATTGCTCCGGATAAGGAGTGATATTTATGTTGAGTGCAAATAAAGAGGTTTTAGTTAACGTTGTTTTACGTCGCTTCGTAGTTAACCATTAAATCCACCTCCTATCTGTGTCTAAGAACAAGTTAAGAACAAGTGTGTACGGTTACTTGCCTTCCCAACTAGTTCCAGTAGCAATGTAGAGTATTTGCTATCCCATGAACAGATCAAGTACGTTTTTAGACTGGTGATTAAGTGAGACCCACGATTCCGATTTCACCATTTCACAACTGGATACGATGTTCTACACAAAGGATTAGGCATCACGAAATTATTCACCGATATATATACACCTTGTCGGAATATATGATGATTACGCTCATCATTGCTATAAATGGTCTGTACAAAGCAAGTATGTATAAATGTAAATGATGGCTATTTGTAAGTTACCTCATCTCAGTATCGTACAACACGGACGCAGATAATGCGATGAACACTATATCGTTTTTCTTTGAGGCTTTTCTTGCAAAACAATGTTTCCTCCAATTCAAGAGATAAAAAAATGCTGGAAAACGTTAAATAAACCAAGATGTGTTGTTTTATTCGATTCAATGGTCTGACTGAAAACAATGATAAATCGGAACTTCTCGGACAAGTGGGTTCGCCCGAGGCAGCTTCGATTGACCTATGTAACATGCCTGTCTGGATAAAACTTGCGTTTTGCTGACGTACTTTGTGGGTTTACCCTCGTCTGCATTTTCTAGTTTACATGTACATTTAAGTGTTTTGAATAGTGGGTCGGTTCCTGTGTTTAGGAAATGCGCACCCTCTGTTGTCAGGGATGCCACATATAGGGGTCGGAAATCACGCAACTCTTGACAAGTACAAATTCATAATTGACGTAGCCAAGGTTATAGAGAACCGGTAATAACTGGATCTGCTCACTCGATACACATGTACCTTGTTTTAAAACCTTACGCGGATATGTCTTCTTTAAACATTCAATTTTACATAGAAGATCTAATCGCGAAAACTATCGTGACTACTGTGGAAATAAGAAGGAAGTATCGACAATACAGTCTATATTTAGTTTGGTAAAAAGGCAATAACCGATGTTTGTGTTATTTAAGATCTTCGTCACCAACCACGGTAATTCCTTTCTTTAAACTTCACATGTACTATTGGACGATTGACTGATACAATCAAGCACGAGTCAGGGGAGACAACATGTATTCCAATAATAATACATGCTGCCTTCAAAATCTCTTCAATATAAATGAGGTCATATTGGAAATGAGTTACCTAATATAGAAACCAACACACATGGCGTTGCGTTAGTTCTTTGTTGAATGTGACTGCACACTGACTGTTATACCCTTCTCATTAGTGTTGACAAAATTATTTGATAAACTTACCTTTTATTTAAAACAATGTCCAGATTGTGGGTACGTCCGAATAAGAGGTCGTGTGGAGGCCGCAAGTTTGAAAGGTTGGTGCACCATGAGTTAAGACAAGCTTACATGAGTATAAGGCTATAGCCTTAGTGGTCACTATTATCTGTGTATGACATCCCTTTTAAGTAAGATGAGTTACCGACATACTATCTATGAAATATACCAGGCCTGCATACTTCAATCTGACATGTATCCCATTAGAGTGGCCAAAAACTCTAACATATTGCCATGATTATGGTCGGTTAAGCTTTTGAAGAGCACTCTGAACTGATGTACGCAATAATTGTTGGTTGTACACTGACCTTTGTTCTCTACTTACTTAGATATATGAGACGTGATGGACAAAGTGCGGTTTTGATACTTACCTCGCATAAATACATATTTACTCTACACTCGTTATTTCGAGAAACCTTACAATGTTAAAACCAAACGGATCTATAGCGAACAAACATATACTAAATGTAGTTTCTCGTAGAAAACCTTGCATTGTTTTTTTTTTTAATTTCAAATAGTTTTACCCATCAGAAACAAATCAGAATTACGAGGTTTGCTACGAATAACTATAGCTACAATAATGAGCGATCAGGGATTTTGATATTTCGTTTTGAATCAATGTAACTAGTCTGTCAAATAAAACAATCGTCAACATACTCGTTGACGGCCATTTAGGTGGACTACAAATAACTAATAGGACTGCACTGCAAGCATGAATGAGAGAAGACTGCCACAATTTAACATAATAATGTTCATAAATGGTTTCATATTAACATGTTAATTATCGCGATAATGATCTAGCTATCTAGTGATGCTTTTAGGTAAGATAAATATCATATACATGAAAGAGGGCTTGAATGTGCCCAAACCTGCAACCTGTCACCTTTTACTGAAGTAATACTAACTGTGTATCGCGTTATGGTTTGTGAATTTCACTTACTAAGTAACATAAAATGTAGTCATCTAGTAAAGATTCGCGTTACCACAAATTATAGTTGTAGTATGGGACACTCCTGTGCAGCTAAATTACAAACGGATGGATTGATTCTCATGTTAATACAATATAGTATATAACGGGTAGAGTCAGTATGATCGATTATGTACACATGCACCACCATAATTCAACAGTTGACCATGAATTTACAGTGTCACGCCGATGTTTCCATGCTATACATTCATACTTGTCTCCACAAATAGCTGGAACCTTTACTTATAATATACAGGGCTTAATTAAGCATGTATTTATATATAAAACAAGTGTCAAACTGCCATGGTGCTTTATATAAATCAATAGCGTTTGGACTTAAGTTTCCTGACAATTTAACATTTATATGTACAGATATGGTTTTAATCTGTTCTGTGAAAACGTCTGCTAGCTTCAACCCCAGTGACCCCTAGCAACGAGGAAACAACGTGTACTCTTCTTGTCAACGTCCTTCTGTTTTACGACTTAAGTATCATAAATGTCGCAAACATATCATCAACAACTGTTGTAAGAATTTTAAGAAGTATTGTTCTGTAGAGAATGTGTATAACAGAGCTGTTGTACGAGTTATCACTGTTATACGTGTAACTTGTGTTAGTTGATGAATTTATGTTCTAGGTTAACACGATGGCAGTCAGATGGAAGTACTGGGATGTGTTGGTATTAACATGATAAACAGATACTGGCCTTAATCCCTCCCAGAAGAGTAATAATTATAACTATCAAACCATGACATGTAGAAGCATGTATATATGTACTGTTTTGAAATACACGTACCAAGTGTTCAGAGAGAGATTGAGTCATTTCTGCCTATATTGTTTTATGAGCGTTTAAAATTCTTGAAATGTTTGTGTTACTACTGTCTGATAATAGGGTTGCACAGAAAACTGTTGTAAATGTATAAGAAATAAGAAGACTACTTGTTACAACAGGTTTCCACTCACCACTTGTTACTAGTGTGTCCTAAAGTATAGATCAATCAGTACATTATAACACCAGCTAACAGCATTATTATATTGTTCAACTGCTTAGAATCATAATTCCCCTATGTTTTCGGACATCCATATAAAGCTCACTGACATTTTATTTGGATATTTCACATGTATATACGTGTGTATGATTGTTCAGTTGATCTAATTTATAAGCAAGTTGAATTCCATTTTTGGATATGCCAGAGACGCAGTGATTCAATATGATTGTATTTTTATTTGAATAAATTCTTTAACCTATATGTAATATACTCACAAATATAATTTGCAAGTTCTATGATCTGATAGATATTCAAAATGTTTAATTGTGATTGAACTGCGGCTAAATAACTAACCCGTAATGTGATTAAAACGGACAGGTTTAGGTGGAAAATTCACTTCAACTGGCAATTCGACAGATCAATCCATGCATGGTAATTATTTATTGTTTGTTAAAATGTTAATTGTGAATAGGCAATTTTATCACAGCTGCTCTTGTAATAATACTTTAGTAATGAGTTTTAAACAGAAAACATATGTTGACTGTATGTAGGTAGGTAATGAAGTCTGTTTGAAATACTCATAAACAGTTGCAGCAATTATTTACAACTTTACACCTCTGTACATGCTGTCTGCATACTTTACATCCTGGGCTAGCACTTCTGTAAAATCAATTCCAACCTCACGCTTCACTCGAAATTGTTCTGCGGTGATACTTAACTTTCGGCAATTTCTTCATGAGAAAGAGGGAATGTTGTTACTGCGTGTGTTTTTGCCTCTTTAATGCATTACACATTAACATGTAAAGGCATCGTATGTGTTTCGGATGATTCATTTGGGCGATTCCTTCGTAGTGTTGTATATATACTTGTCTGAGAGTGTCAAGTTTACTGCACTCTTATAGTACACATCATGTGAAACTGTCCGATCTGTGTAGTGAGCCATATGTTAAAGGCCTCCACTATAGAATTGGATGTCCAAAATAAAATATTCATATTAATACATGGCGTGATATGCATTTATATATTATCTATCAAACACAAATAAGCAGTTCATGTGTGTACATATTAAATACATATTGGTTTTAACATAAGGAGTTTACCACTAATAGCCACATTTATGGCTAAAAATTTCAAAAAATTGCCTTGAATAATTGTACATTTGGATGAAGAGTAATGAATCAATCAATATAATTAGATATAAAAGAAGGTACCAAGCATAAGTTCGTTTAATATATTTGTTACACCAAATCGGTTTATTTCTATTGGATTTTTTTGTGGGGGGGGGGGGGGACTATTGAATAATAAAACTTATATGGAGCAAATTGTGTGCAGTTGAAGAACGAGGTTTATGTATTTGGACATCACTCTATACTTGCTGCACAAACCAGGACACTCACCATTAATCTGTAATGTTACTTTTATTCAAGAAATACATAGAAAGTCATTACCTGACAACATTTGAATGAAAACACAGATATAACATCATATAACACACAGCTTTACAAAAACTTCACACTTGTATCAACTCCATAACAAACTTTCACATCAAAAACTGCATGAATATATCCCTGCTTGAACAATGAACCCTAGAATCTGTCTTACTTCACATCTTTCTGATATCTATAAAAATGTAGCACAAGATATCAAGACTTAAAGTTGTATGCCTCATAATATTTCAACAATCATTTTACACAGTACTGACACACTTATTGTAGATGTACAAATAAGAATTCATGGAATGGAATGGTTCAATACAACAGCAGATGATGTTTCGTAAGACAAAGCCTTAGTTTTCTAACATTTCAAATGAATTCATGTTTTGATTAACTCCCTTTGATAGCATTTACATTATAGTCTCCCTTGACTTATAGCCCATCAGACAATCATTACAGATTCACAGGAGAGTTAACTGTACATAACATTTAGCCACAAATTTGCTTTCTGTTGTATACTGAGATCTATTTTATCGGATTCCACTTTCACGGAATTGTGCCTTTTTATGGCTATGATATTGGTTTCAGCCGAAACCCTGCTGTCACTTGTTCTTTATTTCCCTTGTGGACGAGGTTTTAGACAGTACCTATAGATTATACGTCCCATGTCAGCCTGCTATACACCATACAGAGATGCCTGGATAGTATATAACAACAGTCATACATCAATGTTACAGCTCGACCATACACCAGTCTATGTCATAGGTACATTGTAAAATAGAGTGATGGTGTATAATACATATTTTTTTCGGTCCAGTGTGCAACATGTTACAGGGCCTGAGTAACAGCATGTCAGCGTGGTCCGTCACATTTCAGGGTAAGGGTGTATGTGAAAGTGATCTATCTGCTTCTTTAGTCAACAGCACTATCCTTTCCTCGACTCATATCAATGTACTGAGGAAACTTAAACTGTAAATTAGGCAGAGGATCAAGGGTGTTTTGGGTATATACTTTTAATCATAATATCGCCATAATGCAAGCTGAATGTTTCAGACTTTATTTCTTTATCTTTATTCTAACATTTGATTTTGAATATTAAAATGAACTTGTTATTGTTGAAGAATATAACGACTAAATTGTAGACATAAACATTTAAAATAATGACAAACCAGTCTCTATGGTCACACTATTTGATGCCCAAATGAGCTTCCAGTTGGACTTATCAACAACAACAAAAAACAAAACATAACAACTACATAAAACATTAAAAAGATCATGTTACAATGTTTCGCGTTGTTTGCAACAAAGAACACAAACTAAAAATGGCTATTTTTGCATTTTAAAAATAGAGAATAAAACAAAATAAGTTTATATAATACTGGTATATGACTTCCAGGTTTCTTATAACAATGAAATCCAAAATTTCACAATTAACCATCAGAAACCTAAACATATCTAACTAGGAAAAGTAAAACTATTCTTGTCAATAAAACAGATCAATTAATATCCATAAAATGATAAAATCGATTTTAGCCGTGATTAGATAAAGAAAAAAATCATAAACAAGTGAACTGAATTTAAGACATTCTGGTTTCATTGGTGGCTTTTGACAACATAACATAAAAATTGATAGTTCAATGGAAAACTGTTGTAACTCCCGACATTAGATGTTTTAGTTATGACGTTTTTACGTTCAGCCCTCAACATATATTGGAAGGTTCATTAACATAACACTGCATAGAATGGAAAAAAACATGTTACAATTCAGCATAACTACATGTATTGTATGTAATTATAGTTAAACAAAGAAAGAATATGCATTAAATTATCTAAAGTGAATTGAGTGACGTTCCTACATCAGTAATGATCCCATAAAGTTCCATTGTTTAACAGTATAAGTTAATAGGAAGTACATGTAGAGAATTATGTACATAACAAATGAGCGTTAACAAAACACTGACAAAACAGCCATTTCAGATAACGGGCCTATATGTAGGCATCCTTGGATTTGTTTTGTCTCCGTCATTGATTGAAGTTGTCACCAGAGAACAAACTACGATTTATCTGTTTCTAAACAAGTCACAGAGAGTGTTCAAATGCCTGTAGGTTGTTCAATTATTTCCAGGCAATAAACATACTTTATAAAAAAGTTTTTTATTTCTTGTTAGAATTTTTTCCCGATTTTTCCCATCAGTTTTAAAAGACATTCATGTACATTCTCTTGGAAAATAAAAGACAGCAAATGTAGGGAACTGACTAATGGAACCTTACTTCCTTTTAAGGAACAAAAACATCTGTATTGACAATCCTAGGCTTGGAGGGCAGTTTATGTAAGTCTTTGTTGTGGCCGTTTTCAAAGGCTGTCATCCGTGTTCTGTGTACACCATAAAAATTAATTGGCAATGCATTATGGGTATCCACTAAGTACGTGCCAACGCGATAACAATGATGTACGAGTATGTCAGGCGGCACAATTACCTGTGTTGGTGCTTTAAATTAAAACTGCCTATTGATTATCTGGCGTCTTGGATATCGTTGTTTTGTACAAGTACGCACAGCCCGATCCATTGAGGCACTCAGCTATCAGAAACATACAGACCTTTCAAAGCTTTCATTAGGTGTTGACAGTTTATCACTTCCGTTGCAGGTTTTGAAGTTTTCTAAGGGAACGTTAAAGCGGCAAGCAATAACAAGCTCACGACTGCTCTACGATTGGCTGATCACTGTGAACCTAATAAGCCTCATTTGACACATAGACTGGTTTACTGCATCGTCATTAATCATAACTCCCCATGTGCACAGTCTAGTCGAGTTACATGACAACCATACCCATGTGGCCGGCCTCTTTAAACAAATAGACTTAAAACTGTTGTTGTTGTTGCGTTATATGAAACAATACCCCGCATGTGGCCTTGCCTCTTCAGACACTTGCCTCTTCAGACAAGTAGACTTAAGATTAAGTATGTAAAACGATAACTATGATTGGAGACATTGTCACGGGTGTTTTGAGAAGCACTACAAATGTCGCAGATTGTTCCGGTACATCTACTATCCGCGAAATTCAGTATGTCCATGTTGTCTGAAGACAGTTTGATTTTCCATTGAAGCATTTCCTCGGCCCTACCCAGGGAAGGCAGATTTCTGTTTGATTGACCTGTAGTTTCCATGGTAACGTTGTGGTCACTTTATGACGTATCCACACCACCCTGTATCCTCATGACAGACCAAACTCTAATCACTCTTCACACCATGGACAACCGTCTGTCTTGCCCTGAAAATACACAAAAAACACTGACATTAGAAATATATCATATGGCAATAATGGTTATTAATACATCATTTACAGAAGGTTACAATTTATAAAGTGTAAACTTAGTATAATCTAATATTCAAGAGATGCACAGAAACTGTATTGATGAATATTTACAGATGATGAAGATGATGATGATGATGACGATGATGATGCAGCTGCTGCTGCTCCTGCTGATGATGATGATATATAATATATTATATGGTCACTATTAACATAAAACATACTTTAACAAGGTTAATATGCAGGTCTTGAACCCTTGTATGAAGCCCACGCCTGGGCCCCTTAAAACAAATTGTGTTTCACTGATGACTTCAAGGATAAATTGATAAATAACAATTTCAGAGAAAAGGAAACAAAAGATTTAAATGGCAGGTTTACCGCTGTGTTATGACAGGCCTAAACTCTGAATAAGATGCACACCTTCACACTTGTCATGCAGGTAAAAAAAAACAAGAGTGAAATGTTTAAATCATTTTTGGTAGATCACGTTTAACAAACAACACACCCACTTACACAATTATGAGTTCTGGGAATCCTGTGACATTAGTCATTGAGAAACAAATTACAAGAAACTTCTGAAAACTACATTTGTTTAACTCTTGGTATCTGTACTTAACTTGATACATACTATTAGTAGTATCATCCACAGACATACAACAGAGATCATGTACTTCTTAACGAGTTTTAAAATAATTCTAAATATTACTGCATTTTGTGTTTAGAGTTTATCCATTATATTGCGTATACTCCATGTTGTAGTTTAAAGTAAAAACATGTAGAGTTTATCATGTAGCGGTTGTTTTAAACGAGTTTTAAATACGAGACTTCTGAAATATTAATGAGTTTATTGGAGAGTACCATACTCCTTTCTATCCTTTCTAATGGGTA
>ENA-OREC01002631-OREC01002631.1-marine-metagenome-genome-assembly--contig:-NODE-2631-length-10015-cov-10.091870_pt1 | contig 10015 bp, 3 predicted proteins | sample MGYA00248626_ERZ508543 | MGnify/ENA primary metagenome ERZ508543 (study PRJEB26211, sample SAMN05518279) | marine metagenome | isolation source: Puget Sound, Washington, USA | host: Bankia setacea...
ATAATAAGTATTTACTAAGAATTCCATGGATGTCCATATAATAAGTATTTACTAAGAATTCCATGGATGTCCATATATGGCATCTTTAGACGGGTCAAATATGTGGACCAACTCCTACATAGAATAGTTGTTCCATGGACTCGACGATTGACATGTACTGATCCGACTTGACATATTCACGTTTATTTTCAGATAAATCTCTATTGATGTTCCGAAGAATACAATCTTTCCACCGAGAATTAGACGAAAAACTGTCGTAACTTCTAATAACTTCGCAATCTGGAAGAGGGCTGTTACGACAGTTTTCCGTTTAACTCTCGTTATATAGACATATAAATAATATCATAAGTAGGGTCATTTATGGCTCTCGTGTCAGTTATTAAATATATTGTGATATACTTCTATTTATAAGTAAACTCTGTTTTCTTATATTATCACTAGGAGTCTGGACTTCCGGTGTCAAAGTTTATCATCGACAGAATCATGAATTTCATGGATACAGACAAAGATGGCAAGATTGACCTTGGGTAATACACCTGTTGCTAATTGTGACAGCTACTTTCGTATGGATTTGATTTAACTAGTTTGCTTGGTAGATGATTACTCAGTTTTGTTAGAGGCGTGTTTGTGCTTGAAAGGGTGGGTGACTCAGAATCCCATAAATGGACAAATCCACCACACACTTAATCGAACAGTTCTACGTTAAAACACATGGAACATGAATATGAGGACTCGGCGTTGATATGGATATAAACTGTAGTTACACAATTAAAGGTGATTGAATGTAGGTATCAAATCGTTTCAAAGATTAGATCACGTGATGCTTCTGGCAAAAAGTGTCAACATTTGAACAATAGTTTAACTGTTAATAAGAAGTACATACTCACAATTTTTCTCGTATGTTTGGATTTGTTCATTGTCAATTTCTTTAATGTCGAACAGTTACAAACTCGCCAATTGAGTGTCTTGCCAGATGCAGTGTTTTGTATTGCTGAGTTGTTTGTGTTAATGATGAGGTGATATTGAGGGACAAACACCGAAAGGGTTCTAAGTACTAATGAATGACGAAGCAAATAAAAACCTTTCGCATTCACCCTCTATATGGTTATTGAGAAGGTATATTTATGTGTAAGCGAGATTGACAGTGTTTGCTAATATTGTTATTTACCGTCACAGAGAGTTCCTGGTAGGAGATAAGAAGATGAAGAAGATATCTCGTGACCATGCGAGGAAGTCACGGTCTATAGCAGAGGAGGCTCACTTCAGTCGCTACTCCAGGACATTTAGGCAGGCTCATATACAACAACTAACATCCAGACTGAAGGTAAACAATCAGTGAATATCTTCTTCGCCGCTCGCTGCTCGTGTGTTCCAGTGTATTAGTTTGCGGAATACGGCTCTTAAGTATTCTTTTATTATTCGCGTGATATAGCAGATTAAGTGTACCAACTTTATACCATATGTCTGTTTTCTTTGGTGCTTATGGTTATAAGAATTTACTACAACCAAAGTTTTTAAATGCAATCTGATTCAACCATGCACACGTATCGTCTTTGACTCGTAATGTTTAATATGCACTCTACGTGGATATGGTAACCGTTGCTATGTTACAGGTAGAGGAAAACTCCAAGAACTACCTGTCCCCTATAGCGTCCTTGAACCCATCCCCAGTAGTAAGTCGGAGGTCATCTATACTCGACATTGGTCAGGACAAATATGGGCCCGCCGACAGAGACTGACCGACACAGGCGACACGTGACAACGGCGACACGTGACATGATGAACTACAGTGAAACCTCAACCTTCCGGCACCGGTACCAACTACATATACTTGCACCCAAAGTTGACTAATGTTGCGTTTAAACCGTTTTGCTTAGGTTCATTCGGATATCGTTTTTAAAGCCGGGTGTTTCGGTTTGTAGGAGGCCTGGTTTAAGAGGTTTCACTATACATTTACACACTAGATAGAAGGTCGAAAAAACAACAGAATCTCATAAAGTCACCTTTTAATCAGTCAAACAATGAAAGATGGTGATCAAAGCATTGAGGTGATGTACACGAAGAACAATACAGTACATCTTTTGTTGGTGATTTTGACGAATATGGTGTCAAGTAAGACGCGTCAAATTATTAAAATGTCCAAATGCTATTTTGCTCAGTACGCTTGATACAAGTTGATATTGAATTTACGTGTATTGATGTTCATGGATCCAAAGTCATATAAAACCTCTGTTAATAAATGTATATTCCAATTTATTATTATGTGCAATAAAACCCTCTTTATTTATATTTAATTGTGATCTCTTGAAAACCAATCGAAGAAGAGATCGGCTTGGTGCTAGTCGGCTTCATTTAAAGTTGTAATACGGTACAGCTTTACCGTGTTTGGTATGTCTTGTTCTGACAGCGCCATCGTATCGCCGTCTCCATTAAACGCCAAACATAACGGTCTAGCCAATGCGTCTTTCAGGATCTGTTTAAACTCACCACTATCACTGATCTTGTGAATATCGTTAGACCAGAAACCGCAGACATATAGCTTTCCCGTGACGTCAACAGTGACACCACGTGGACCGGAAACGCGGTACACAAACGCTGGGGTCCTGTTCACCATCCCGTTCTCAAACTGGAGTGCCGTCACTGTATGATTGTTATAGTCGGATACATAAAGCTGGGAACAAAATGGATTAAAGGCAATGTATTCTGGGTTACTGAATACTCGTTTACCGATATAGTCCGTGTCCACCATCATTCTCACCGAGCCATCAAGGGAGATGATCCGTATGCAGCCTGTACCATACGTGACCGCCAAGTCGTCCCCCGCCATTGTGATGCCATGACAACCACGTGCTGCATTAACCCAACTGACCTCTTTGATACTTGCACCGTCTCTCAATCTAAAGATCTTTATCTTACGCTCATTGGGAGTAGTGAGTGCAAACTTATTCTTGTCGATGAATGTGAAGTCCCAGGGTGGATTTGAACAGTCATAAGTACATACCTTGTCTCCGCTTTCATTGAACAACTTCAGCTTCAAATTTGCATTGTCTGCAATAAGCAACTTGTTGTCGTTCCACAGTTTTATACCTGTGATTCTACATTCACGTCTGTCACCTTTAAGCTTCACTTTAATCCCCTTTACCCTACGTGTGCCCTTTTTCTCTTCTACAATACTCGGTAACGCTGGACAGGCTTCGGCGTGCGCCTGTTCTGAAGACGCATTTATTAACGTTATCGGCTCTTCACTGCTCTCTGGTTGTTCGTATAATTGTGAAACTTCAGAGATAGGTGGTACGTGTATGACTGACGAACTCTGTGAAACTGATTGTTGGGATTGTTGTTGCCTTGGTGATTGAAACGAAATTTGTGACACTGACCGTGGAGTTGTTTTCGGAGTTCCTGCCATACATGGCTCTGGATACGTCTTTGATTGTTTTCTGTTCGGGAAGTTGTGTTTGAGGTCCAACTTTCCAAGCATCGTTAGGTTTTTTAGTGTGACCGCAACTTGAGGATCTTCTTCAAACACATATAGGATCTTGGCGCAGTTTTCTTTCACATCTCGTAACCCGCTCTCACATTCCTCATACTTCTTCCTTCCTAGTGAACTGACTATGAACTCTTTCTTTTCTTGTTTCTGGTCTTTCGTGGATAGAATCACTGTCTTGGTTTTGTCCATTGCACTTTGGACGCTGTTACAGAATTCTATCTGATCGTGTATGGTGGACAGATCAGTCTCTGTTATAGCATTTAGCTTAGTCACAAGTTGTGATTCTAGTTTATCAATATGGTCAATCAATTTCTTCTTTGTCTCAGCAATTTTCTGAAACAGTTTCGTCTTCTGAGCCATTGCACTTCTGAGGACCTCTTGTCGTTCTTTCTTCATGCTTTCCGCTTCTTTTACCAACTTATCCATCTCTTTAAATGGTGGGCGCTTTCCTAAGAGGTTACCATCTTTCACGACGTCATCGATTTCACAAATTTTATTACATTTTCTGTGGTGCGTGGCGATACACATTGCGCAACAGGGTTGTTCATGGTCCTGACAAAACATGTCTATGTTTTTCTTTATATGCTCTTGACACTTCACGTCCTCTTTAATCTCCTCTTTGATGGCCGGCTGCGGGTTACTCCTTACTTGATCTAGACCCGTTATCTCGTGGTTCCTCGTGGCTTTCATGGACTTGTGACACTGTGTACACTCGTCACATAGGGCTTCGCTGCACTGCTGGCACCATGACTTGGCCACCTTCGATACTTTGCTATCCTTACAGGGCTCACAGAATTCCAATCGACTGCTGACTGGTACTATATCGATCAGCGTACCGACTAAATGATTCACTGGAAAATTCTCCGCCCAGTCTGACACTGGAAGTTTAGGTTTGGGCGCCAACGTCTTAATATTACAGGACGGACATGGAATTCCATTCTTGGCAGCGTTCGATTTGTCTGGAGAGTTGATGAGATAATTTTTCAAGCATGACTCACAAAATGTATGAAAACATGGCAACGAGCGCGGTTTGGTCAGTCTCTGTACACATATTGAACAGATCAGTGACATTTTCAACACCTTCCTATCATCCGTCTCCGCCATTTTGCTTTCTTGATACCACACACTTCCCTTGAGTAACTATTATGGACAAACGTTAACTATCCTATATATGTTATATCCACGTGTCAAAACACAGAACTGCCCAGGTTACAAGCCACTTAATTGAAACAAGCTTATTGAGGCACAGTTTATGAAAAGTGTACAGTTCTACCACTCCTAGAAGTCTAAACAACTTTAAACATTGCATGTAAGTGTTCTTTTATTTACAGGTGTACCAATAGTAAGCTCTCTTTGCCAGTGATTGCGTTTATGAGTTCTATTGTTTCAACGTAAAGAGAGTCAGGGCTATGATTTCACGCCACCCTGGATTTGAATAGCGCTAGACTTTCCCAGTGTTAACTGATACTGGTACGGACTAATGATCCCTACATTTGTATATGGTATTATCCATTGTCCCAGTAGAGGTAAAGTTGACTGGCATTGTATATCGCCTCTTTGCGTCTTTGGTAAAATGTTCACGCTTTTGCTTCTCTATCTACAATGACAAACATAACAGTACATGTCTAGCGTATACGGTACAGAAATAAACACACACAAACACGACCCGTTATTTCTCAAAGAGTTAATAACAGTCAAGTAAGGTATGAATTATGAGTGTGTGTGTGTGTGTGTGTTTGTGTGTGTGTGAGGGATCACTTAGAGATAATCTAGAACAAAAAGTTATAAACAAATGAATAACAGGGTACATTTGAGCGCCGCTGTGCGATTTCCATCCTCTTCTTTTAATAATGTCGTGAGGGGAAACCGGTTTTACTTTGACGTTAACTACGAAACGACTGACTGGACTAACCGCATAGTTTTTAACGATACATAAGTCATTTTCTAGCAATAAGAGACATTTTACGTTACAGTGTTTGGCTTTGATGATATTTAACAAGGTCTGATTTGACATTTAAGTAATTCGTCAATAAGGCCCTACATTTATTTTAGTTCGATTGTGAAATAAAGGTTTGAGTCCGTTCCTGGAACCTACCAGTACTAAGCAATGAGGGTAACGTTCCTTGCTCAAGGAAACAACGGGAGCCTTTAAAGGGGTTCGAACACACGACTGACATATTTCTTTTTCCATCAACCATCAATCATTGCTAAACATGAATACATTTTTCATCATTTGTCTTTTACGACTGGATAGGTTACATACGCAATGTAATAGTTGCGTTATTGAGCTCCATAAAAGTTGTATAAACGATCATAAATCTCTTTAAACTTAGTATTTTAGTAGATTAGGGGCATACACATGTAACAGATCGCCTATACCACAGAACGCTTAAAGTCATACAGTGTCTTACTTTCCACAGAAAGCATTGAACTAAAGGATAGGATAAGTGCTTAAAAATGTGAGAATCTTCGGAGGGCCTTTTTTAGATGAAGATGGGTTTTAAACGTTGAACTATGACCTATTTCAACAAGGGTAATTTTTTTGTGTGTAGGTGGGTCATTAATTAACGGAAAGGATCAAACTTCAACATTGAAAATTGATCAATATTCAGTTGAAAAATGACCCATGGGGGTTAATTTTCAACGGGATTCAATACCTAATGATACACCGGCCCGGCGGTCTTGGCTTATCGCAACCATAGTCTTCGGCAACAAAACGAAAAAAGTAAACCTGAGAAAATATATTTTAAAAAACACACCCAACACACGAGCCTTCTACTTTCAGTGGAGACATAGTCATAACGTGTGTGTACAAATGATTCCTTTTTATTTAGAGCAATGCTTTCCACAGCTCTGAGAAATGGTGCACGACCTCAAATACGTATGTGTGGGTGAATGTGAATAGTTATGTTAACACATCATCCGTATGTACACACCAAAGCATTCCAAAACATTGTATATGTTCATGCTCTTACTATACTTGTTCTATTAATAACAAATAACAGCATGTTGTGTACATATTTATTAGGATCATATTACGATTAAACAAACCATTGATCATGTTTGTACCAGTGTCAGCATATCGACGATAATGATTATGATGATGACGATGTTACTTCATACACCTTCATCTATTCTAGATTATTAGGTGCATGTAGTTTTAGAAATGTAGAGATACAATGAAATCAATTGCACAACTTTTAACATTATAAAAAAATATAAACGCTTTCAGTTTTTAAACGCAAAGAAGTGTTTGTAATATTCTAGATATGTATTGTGTACAACATATATCATTCATTATTCTTAGGGTGTCGATTCTTTAGGAAAACAATTAAACTATTGTTTTCGATGAAACACAAGACAAACATTCTTGTCATAGTTAAAGCTCTTCCTTGTTGCGAGATGTGTCTTCATATTAAACTGTTCTTTGTAGTACTCTCACATTTATCAGGGAATTTATTTGTAATTATATATTTTAATTATCATTCGGCCACTTACAGCGGTAAATTGTTTTACTAATGAAGCGATTTTAAAATACAGTTCTGATCCTTCCACGTTGATATGTAAAGTTCCGATATAAATATAGTGGCGGCAGTGCGGTTCTCTCGAGTAACTTTAATTATCAAGTAATGTAATACACTCATACATGTACATGCACATGCCTTTTGGACACGAACCACTCTCGTGCGTCCGCATTTGATAAAGTAAAAAAACTAAATGAAGAGGAACCTCCGTATGTTGTTCTCGCATTTGTCACTTGGTCAGCGGAATTCTTTAAGAGTCCTGGTAAAGTTCACATTTACTGATCGACTGATTGTTTATCTATATATCTGATCAATGTGTCAGAGTCGGTAATAACATTGAAATGCCAATGTTAAACTGAGCTATAGACATATGCTACACGTTAGTTGGTACAGTAGTTATGTAAAGTTAAACTGTAACGTTGGTTGATGACCTTATAGGAATTCCCAAATCGTACGACGTCAACTATAACTGGACCGACACTACTGTACCCAACTGCCTTGTTTGACCATAGATAGCTGTGGCGATTTTACGGACAGCCCTCGAAATGGAATGGTTTGGCATGGTCAGATGTAGCCATAGCCTTGTTTTGTAATCCATTGACAACACGTGACCTAATGCAAATTTCAAGCAATGTGTTAATCTGAAAATGACTTATTTGTATAATAAATGGTTCGAAGATAGATAGATTTTGAACTCATATCTTTGATCACGTTAATCAATGGACATACTCCGTATATAAACTGGTCAAGCTACGTTGGATGGACTTTCTTTCTTCCTGACAATAGTCTCACACACAGCAAAGACAGACAACATGAAACTTATCGTTGGATCTATTCTGTTCATAGCTCTGAATGGGTTGGTGTCCGAAGCCAGGTTTACATGGTCAGATTGTAGTAAGTAAGTTTACATCTTCATACTACAGAACTAACTGACTAAGTTCACTTAATGAAACCCAATTAGATAAAAACTCTATATCTGTAAACTCAAATTAAACTTAAGAAAGGAATATTGACATGCAAGCCCCTTTTCTTTTTATGAATATGAAGTGTTAGAAAAAACATATCACGATGCTTTTGTAAACAATATTGTGCAGAAGTCCTATAACAAAATCTTTTACTGGCGTTTTATATTCGGTTTTGAACATGTTTTATGTAAATTTTCTTACAAAGTAGGATATTGTGAGATTCTAGTGCCCTACTGCATGCATGGTTCGCGCTGATTGAATAATATGTTATACACTTTCCTTTCAGCCCCGGCTGAGAGTCCTTTACACATCACTGATATGCATATAAACCCAGACCCTATTCTTGTACCGGGGGACCTTAAATTCTCCCTGAATGCGGAAAACACGGCGCCCCTAGGTAGTGCGGCCCTGTCTGTCAGTCTGAAGAGAAAGTCCTTCTTGGGAGAAATCACTATACCCTGTATCAGCAACATCGGAACATGGTAGGCTAGAGTTTGTTTAATGTATGAAGTAAGGAACGGTATTTGTATGAACTATGAATTCATGACTTTTATACGTCAATATCAAAGTAGACTATATATACAAGGTTCACACATTCATTTTGATAATAGTTCCAACACCAATATTACGTGGATAAAACAAATACAAAACACAATCGAACACTATTTTCTTCTATTTTTGTCAATTGTCAGTTTTACGGGTAACTTGCAGTCAGGACATATTTACCGTTTAATTTTATGAGAAAAGACCTGTTAAAGTGAACCACAAATCACACAGCAACCTACAACACCGAGGCAAATTCGTTTTCACAGTATTTGAAAACACAGTATTACCGTATCGTTTAGTTTAGTAAATCTAGTATATTTTAGTATAACTATGGAGCAAGCAATTCGCAATTTAGACCATTCCTGGAACTAACTTGAACTGAGCAACAGTCAAAGGTTCGTGCCCAAGGAAACAACGGGAGCATTTGATGGAACTCGGGACTCACGCCTGGCATCCACTGATTACGAGTCAAACGCTGCGCGACGCCGTCCCTATATTCGTTTCAATGTACACTTATTATAATGTTTGTGCAAGGACACGCTGTGCAGTTAAATGAATAACTTTGTTTGTGCCCACGCATAACTTGCATTCCATGACCTTGACTTTGTGTTGCAGTAAATATGACGACATGTGTACGTTGTTAGATCGTATGATAGATGAGAACTGGGCTGGAATTATGAGAGATGTAGGTCATCAGATCCAGTCTGCACTGGACATCGGTGGTGTCAACGCCTCCCAGTGTCCATATCCACCACAGACACTATCAGTAGACAACGGTGCCATATCTCTACCCGAGATACCCGCTGGACTATCACTCTTTGCCGCAGTAAGTCAGTGGGCATTTAGTTTTTACGTACTTTGCCGCTGATTATAAGAATGTTCTCGGGTACTTTCTTTAATTATTATATGTTTATTTTCATTTTCGTGGCTTTAGTCTTGTCTGCATTGTCAGTGTGTATTGTAAAAAAGTTGCTCGTAAGTTTTTCCGGGCTGGTAAGTATGTGCAATAGAAGATGAAATTGACTTTATGTTGCGTGATATAAGTGAATCAACATTTGCCGCTCTCGGAGATTTAGCAAAGGTGTGATAGTAATAATATTATCAAACTTTGAAAAATATCCGTGAACGTGCGTCATGTTAGCGACCATAGACACACGTGTCACTGTGTAGATAAGATCATTTAAGTTACCTTCGAAAAATAAAGTTATTATTATTATTATTAAGTGACTTATAGATATAGGTATAGACCATAAGGATGGACACGGTCAGATTTCAATTTATTGTTCAGTTAAACAGCATCGCTTTTCAATTAATATATCTTCACAACATTAACTGTCTGACCATGCTCAAAGTTACGGGTCATGCATCGAAAACACATTATAAGATTACAGTTTAATTGTAACTGACTGTTGTTCTTTGTCGTGTGGCTCCATAGCTCAGTGGCTAGAGCGCCTGTCTAGTAAACAGGAGGTCGAGGGTTCGATTCCCTCTGG
>ENA-OREC01002632-OREC01002632.1-marine-metagenome-genome-assembly--contig:-NODE-2632-length-10013-cov-13.692834_pt1 | contig 10013 bp, 4 predicted proteins | sample MGYA00248626_ERZ508543 | MGnify/ENA primary metagenome ERZ508543 (study PRJEB26211, sample SAMN05518279) | marine metagenome | isolation source: Puget Sound, Washington, USA | host: Bankia setacea...
AGCAGTGAGTGGTACAGAAGATGATGTCATCATAGGTAAACAACGAGCAGTGAATGGTACAGAAGATGATGTCATCATAGGTAAACAGCGAGCATTGAGCCGTGACATTTGATCTAGTCCAAGCATAGGCAGTGCAGTAGGGTACTCCTGTCTGTAAACAACGGTACTTTCTACATAAATATTCAATGCTTTAAACTTGGCTAAACACTTGTCTGCCCTATTTCAATGTAGAGTCTAAAATTAAGTGACTTTGTGGCTCAATGCTTGATGTTTTACCTTTAATGGTATATGAAACAAACAAGAGTGAAAGTGAAACCAAGTACTCTCACTTACCCATGCCATCATTGTCTGTGTTTAGGACTGTCAGTGAAGTAGTGTTGTCATCTCTCTTACGCAGAAAACTCAACTGTAAACATGGAAAGTAAAAGTGATAAGTAAAAGCATGTTTACTGTAACTGGGTACAGTATAGGGCTCAGAGTATAACAGGAAACGAGATGAAAATCTGGCAGGGAGGGAATGACTCATAACTGCAGTGACATTAGGTTGTACCTCACAGTGTACTAGAAGCAAAGAACATGCATATATGTAAATAACATTCCCAACAATAACAGGACAAACAGAACTTCAGTATTGTAGATAACAACCCATAACAGTGTCGAGTTGGCAACTTGACAACTTGTGCATTTCAAGGCTATCGAAACCAAGTACTTTAACAAGATTCTATAAACAGGAAGTCTTCTAAGAAAAGTAGGAAGAATGTAAAAACCTAATGTAGCATCATAATGACAATGGATTGATTACACTTATTACAGAAAATAAAAGTTGTTTTTTTTCACAACAGAAAGTCTGACAATAATCTTTTTTTCTCAAATTAGCCAAGCACAAATTAATAGAAAACATAACACTGAAAAAGCCAACTGTGACTTTAACTTACAACGTTTCTTTCAAAAGAAGTCTATCAACACCGTGTACTTAAACAAAGTTTTTATAACCCAAAGGTAACCTAACAAAAGACAGAAGAAAACAAACTTGATATAATTAAGTTATAAATGAGCATTTATTTCAATATGGTAATTCAATAAGTTTTTAGTTTCTAACCTATTTTTTGCACTATCAGGTGTTTCGCGCATTTTTTTAAAAATTGTTTTTTTTCTGAAGACAGCTGGTTTTGCGTCCTTAATTAATAAGATACCAAGTAAAAGTTAAAAAACTGTTTTTCCAAAATTAGATTAGACACTTAGATGCTTAAAGTACATGTTTTCAATTTCTTCGCTGTGCTCGTGCACTTTCGGCTTCTTAATAGTGAAGAAACTGAAAAATGTATTTAAACTATTACATAACATTAGCTCTGCATTTAATGTATGGCTGCACAGTAGGTACACATGTACGTATGCATACTATCAGCTATATGTATATAAGGCACTTGTGATTTAGTTAACTTGATGTGTAGTGTAGATCAGGTGGTGAATGCTAAAGGGTTTTATCTGCCTCTTTGTTCAATAACACTTAGAAGGTTTTTACTTTCACCCTTAGATATACTAGTGATGCATTGCCCTGGATATTGTAAACCTTCACTCACATAACAGCTCATGTACAATGTATGATACTTCTATAAAGACAGTCTAGTTTCTGACCCCCCTGTACATTGTATACCAGGTAACTATAGCTTGTGTACATGAAGATGAGACAACTGGTCAACTAGTGTCCAAGTGTTAGGCTATATATATACTACAATTATCAATGAAATCAGTTTCTGACTTTGGTCCATAAATATATTTTCTTGAAACAGATTAAGCCTGGATATAGACTACATGTGTATTACAGTTATATTTACATCAAGTTGAAGTTGACAATGAGACCAATATCAGGTACCGTAGTTGACTTGTAAATGCACTAGGAAAAAGACATTTGACATTTCACTAATTTAGAACATGTTTATTTGCATTTAAATTCTGCTTAATTCTGAACCCAGTTGAAGTGTAACAACAGCAGAATTTAAATGAAGCATGCTTTTATTTATCTCAGCTCAAAGATAAAACTCAATTCAGAACACATGTGATGGGTGTAACAGTATTTGGGAACAGAAATAATAGAAGACAGACTTGAGTCACAATATGTACACATCAGCATAAAATGAAAGTCACGTCTCTCAAGATAACCAAATAATCGGGGGATTTAAACACACAGCTGATTGCTTTGGCAGGTCATGGTCATCTGGCAGTGTGTTCAAAAAGCTTCTAATGATGATAGGATCACAATTAGTTTCAAACATTTGTGTGAGTTTCTATAAACCTGTATGAACCTACTACATATTATGACAGCTGATTCATAATATAAACTACATGTATGAGAAAATGATATTTCATATTTGCGACTAAAATGGATTTTCCATGCAGTGAAAACTTATTTTTTCAGAAACAGGTAACGTGAAATATTTGAGAGAATGCATATCCAGATTTGAGACTAAATCTTGTTACTGAACCTGTAAGCTTTAGTGAATACAGTGTGTGAAGGTCAAACTCAACATTTCATGTCTCTCTTGGAATGTCGGATGCAAAAGAACGTAAAAACCGTATGTGGCCAAACATTGGCTTAGGGTGTGAAATGTTATTACAGAAGTCAAAAGTTTTCTTCACAACAGAGCGAGTATGACAACACGTTTGCTCTTTTTTCTTCAAATTAGCCAAGCACAAAATAAAAGGAGACAGGAGACTTTAAAAGCACCAACTTTAACTGTCACTTTAAAAACAAAGACTTTTTCAAAATAGTTAAGCAAAGAAAACTATAAGTATTCCACATTATCAGACTTTTTAACTTCATTTTTCGACACAAATCTTGAAACTTAATGTATGAAACTAGATCCTAACCATGCTAGATATGCTATGACATACCTGTGATTTTTGTGGTTTCATACTAAGTACGTCCCTGGCATCTTGTGCTGCTGCCTGTGCCTGGGCCAGAATCTCCTCAGCTGTCATATTGTCAGGGAAAGCCTCAAAACGCCCTATACTGTAATTTACAAAGGGTATAGTAAAACATAATGTGAAATGATGCTAACAAATGTCCAATACTATAATGTCCAAATGTAAATGTAGTATAAACGTTTGTTCAATTACATGTTAAATATGTTTAAATGTCATCAACTTTTATCAAATTCAAATTATGCACATACTCATCCAATCATACAATAATGTCTGAGTGCTTTGTACTATTACTACCTTGTTTAACTATTTCAAGTCTAGTACTTAAGGTTTGTGTAGACTTGCATCAGTATCCAAGTTATATATAACCCTTAGACTAACCATAAACTCAACACATATATAAGACTCCAAGTAAATGTCCACAAGCATGTAAAACAGCAGTGTAAGAGTCCGAGGACTAATAGACTGTCCACTTATCTGATAATTACTGAGTAGCCATGGGCCATATCTTATCACTATTCACACAAGTTTTAATTCAATACTCTAAAGAGCAATTTAATAATTTTGCTGTCTGTTAAATTTGAGAGTAATAGTTATGATAATAGATGACCATTTTCCTCAATTAGTCACTTCCTACAATTATCAAAACTAACAAACAACCAATATACATATATAGCGTATTTGACCTTGACATATGAAGTCATAATTTGTTTCTTTTGTTATCTAAAATCAGAGAGGGTGAGTTTCAGTGTTAAAAAGTTTCCAGTTTTCTGAGTGTCTCAGTTTTCTCATGTGTAACCATGGTAACTTACTTGTCCCTGTTTTTCACTGTGATCTCATACTCTTTCTCCTTGGCATTCAGTTCCTCTAAAACAGCACCGGTTGTGTCTTCCTGGTTCAGACCGAGTTCCTCCACTGTCATACTGGACATGAACCCCAGTGTACGACGCATCTGTATTAACTTCTCCTAAAAAACAAAACATTTAATACATGTAGACAAATGTGTAACTCGCTATATGCTGGGTTTTCCCAATTCTAGTGCGATACAAACTTTTACACTATGTAATTTATTGAAACAAAAGTTCATCTGTAATAAGTGATTATTTGAGTGATTTTTAAAAAAGATATATTTGGTCTGCCTGTTCTAAGGATTGATCACAGAATGCATTGGCTCTACTGTCAATGAGTGTAATAACTAGAGTTGTACACTTTGGAAGGCATTTGTTTGGACGATATTTAACGAGGGAGCTTATTTGACATAGTCAATCTTCCATAAGGTCTTCAAAGAAGGTATTTTTGCTATTTTGTAATTTGAGAATTTTAAGAATTAGAAAGAGCCAGTGTTTCCCTTTTAATGTTAAGTTCTAAACAAGGGAACCACTGGTACCATTTATCATTTTCTTGTATTATTTGCAGCCACACTTTAATGGAATGTTTCACGATACATTGCAAAAATTGTTCATCTTAAGATTCATTAAATTCTCAGACTGTGTTTTCAAAGACATGTAAATTAATACCAGAATTAGGTTATGAGAGAGAAATCGTGAATGCCTTTAAACTAGCTACACAAGTACACTATAAAAGCTAAATACAGAGCTGAGCACTTTGACTTTTGACATGCTACAAAATATAAAAAAGCCTACACAAGACTGTAGCTATATAATGGGAAAGTAAAAGCTATAGGGTTCCAAGTGCTATTAAATAATGAAACATACAGAACCCTTTTGCATTCACTCCTTGACGTGTTCACTTACAATGCTCATCATTTTAACACCAGTTTGTAGAAGTCTCTTTGCTTCCTTGTAGTAGATAGTCTCAGGACGGTTGTAAGTCATGGCATTGTTACACATTAACACATAGTCAGTCTGAAACAATCAAATTACTTATATGATCATCTAATAGTAAAAAAATCATGTCATAAACAATTTTGAGTGAAAAGTAATGCAATAAATGGAAAAAGCCTGATTATTTACAAGTTTTACACACAAAATCATCTTGATATTGCATCTCTTATACAATAGTATGTAACTGAAACCAATACTCAATTTTCAAACTAACAAAATACTGCAGGACACAATTATTTTTTTATCTTTACTCGTTCTGCATCTACTACAGGTTTCAAATGTTCCCCTTGTCCTGCATGCAAACCCACTCTATAGAGGGATAGGATAACTGGTATTTTTGGGCCCGGTTCTGAGTTCAATTTTCAAACCCACAAAGCCATTAATATAAAGTCATTATATGCACTCTATATGTGCAATACACTCTCTACAATGACACTAATTGAGAATAGTTAGTTTACCTTATAATCCATGATGGAGTCATACTGGTCATTCTCTATCTTGGCATACATTGTACTGAAGTCCATGGGTTCTGGGATGATTGATGAATACCCTGGTGCTATCGTGTCATTCACTGGGAATGCAAAGAACTGATTCACATCCTTCCTGTAAACACAATAGTTTAGAATGAAAAACATGACCATATTAGTAAAAACATGACCATATTAGTAAAACCATGACCATATTAGTAAAAACATGACCATATTAGTAAAAACATGACCATATTAGTAAAAACATGACTATACTAGTAAAAACATGATCCACACTCAATAATTAATATCAAATTCTTCTTCTTATACATCTCTGCTGAAGTGAGAGAGAATATTGGATGGAAAAAGGGAAATCACAATGGAATTTAACTAGTCTATCTTTACTAACAGTCACTGTTGCAATCACCTCGAAAACTAAAAAAATAACTGTCCAAAGCAACGTAATAGGTTCTAGTGTTTTATGCATACACTAAATGTAGCACTGAAATACAGAGAAGTTACTATTTTTGTCTGATAGTCAACTCATGTACCTTTGTAAAGATTTCTGCATATAGAATAAACATTCCCTGAGCACTCCCTTCTGATCCTCCTTCATTTCTGTAACCATTCTGGCAGTGCGCCTTGGTTGTAGGTCCTGGCTGGAGTTACTTTCCTCATCAATCTCAATAAGACTTGATCCTGGCTTGGGCTGACGTTCTTCATCATGTTCTACTAGAAGAGGTTTTGGGTTACTTTCTTCATCAGGCTCTTGCAGACGAGGCTTTTTGATTTGTGGTGTTAATGGTTCTTCATCTTCTCCCTGACTCACAGAGTAATCTTCCTCTTCCTCTTCATTACCTTCATCTACCCCTTCTTTTGGAGTACTTGGTGTATCCTCCTGAAATTATTTACAAAGACAGACTGGCTGGAAATATTACTGTGGGAATACATGTATATGAATGGTCAACTGAAAAAATGTATAATTTAATCACAATAATGATGTGACATTACACATGCAATACAAATGTACACGTATCAACAAGGTAAAAGTACAGATGTTTTTCCAACCTCAAATCTGTGACGGTCCTTGTCTTTCTTCTTCTTCTTTTTCTTGTGTTTGTGTTTCTTTTCATCGTGTGATTGCGAGTATGAAAGATCTGATTGAGAATCACTGCCTCCAACTTTCAGCACTATCTTCAAAGATTCCTTTTCTCTTTCCTCTGTTTCTTCTGTAATTTAAAAAAAAGATTTGAAGGCAATGGATATTTAAAAAAAATTGTTACTGTTGTAGTTAGAAAAATGGCTTAGAGTGTGACTTACGTGGTGTGTGAAGAGAAAATGTGTATCCGTTAAAGGACACCTATTCTCTTAATGGCTAAATTACATACATTTAACTTCTTCTAAGGTTTTAACAGTAAGCTAAAAAGTTGTAGGTAATTAAATTTCCTTTCAATTTATAGTATTGTCATTAAAATTGGACAATCACGTGTGTTCCTATGATACAGATGTCTACAGAGTAATGACACTTAAAAATAAAAAATCACTTTCTTTGGATGTATGCCTATCCATGTAATATCTGTATGGTATGCAATGTTGTTACAAGACTATATTACTTAACAAAGACTCAATTTTTGGTTGCAATATTGTAGTTAATTAAATCCATATCATTGGTTGGACCTTTTTTAATATTGGTCAAAAAGACTGATTTCATTTGTATGTTAGACAAATAATAACTGCATAATACATTTTAGACCATGCCTTTCTTGGTTAGAATTTTGTTTTATATTGAAATTGCTCGCGAAAAACAACCTGATTTTAATTGGCTGTTACAAAATAACTAATTAGCATAATGCTTTTAAGACCACGCCCTTGTTGATAGGAATTTGTTTATTTATAAAAATCGCTCGCGAAAAACAACCTTGAACAAAATAACTGATTTTAATTGGGTGTTAACAAAATAATTTATTTGCATAATGCATTTCAGACAATGCCCTCCCTGATGGGTGTTTTGTCTTATCAAAACCGTTCGCGATAAACATCTCTAATATTTATAATGAGCTAAATGATTTTATAAAATTTTGACGAAATATCATTTCAACTACTAATTGTTACATGTAGTTATAATTTTCTCATAATTTAAAGACCCCAGACCTGAACGTTGTAAAAAACAAGGACATTTGCACTACATCAGTTCTATTCAGACACCTGACACCAGGGGGCCATAAACCAACCTACAGAGTCACACCCGGGAGATATAGACTCAAGTGGTATACTAACCCTCTAGTGACACTGATTGATAGAGACATATTGTACTTGTAGGAATAAGTATACAATAAAATAAAATACGAATATAAAATCGGGTAATTTCTCTATGTTCGTTTTGGCAAAACACACAAACTACATACATTACTGACCAAAGGTTACTTAATCCAATCATTGACAGCCCAAATATGAACACATTAAATTACGCCTTCGTACTGGTCAAGAAATCCTACAAAGTGAGCATTTAGCGCTTAAAAAAAAAAGTAGGTACGTAAAACATGATATTATTTATGCTTTCTGTATGGTTAAAAAGACTGTAACTTATACATATTGGATGAGTTGGTAATACTCTATGAAATGGTGCTTCAATGGCCACATTCTGTTAAGATTTACGCCGACTATGGGAAAAACAATTTGGACAAAATCATTATACTTTCAATAGGCATTTTTGCGCTATACATCGGACCACTGTGACAGCACACAGTGGCTTGGGAATCGCCCAAATGAAGGGACAATTTAGCTGGTTGCGGTGACGAGTGGACAGTGCTCGTAGCTGAGGTAAGAGAGTGGCCGTCCACTCATAGTCAAGGTCAGAGAGTGTCCGTCTGCTCATAGCCGAGGTCAGAGAGTGGCCGTCTATGAGTATGATGACACTAATCTTCTAGACTAAGCATATGTACTACTACTATAGTAGCTGGACCAGTTTTCTATTGAAACAGATCATGAATAGATCATAAATAGTTCTTCTTATGAGTCACTACCAAGTTTTATCTATATAATCTACATATCAATACTGGACATGGCATTGATTTATCGTTAATGTACAACAACTTATGTCCCGTAGTAATGATATAAAGTGACACATTTCAAAATTAAACAGTCGCGAAAATATATGACATTTTAAATTTATATAGTTTTACCTTCGCATTCATTGTCTGAACCTCGATGTTTATGTTTCTTCGGTTTGTGTTTTTTACCCATGTTGATTTTATGGTAATTAAGGTTTTACTTAATCGTTAATGTTACCACTTTCATAGAATCAAAAGTATAAACAAAAAGGTTTAGTTTACATTTCTGTGCGCATGCGCGCTTTAATCGATAAAAGCCCCGATGCAGAAGCATTTCTTCACTGAAGATTTCGGACAGATCGTCAACGAAGACGGACTATAAACTTTTAATTAAATTGTAAATGGAAAGAAAAAAAAGTGTTCAAATATAAACAGTAATTTAATCTCTATTGTTTTGGATATTATATTGTTTATCGAAATCGATTGACACCTGTGTTTCGTACCGAAAATATATTTACGGGTCAAGAAATGTAATGGAAATTTTGCTTCCGTAGACGACCTTGACCTTCTAGTAGTTGAATGTACCGGTAGGTAAACAATGTGTTTTATCTAGTGCTATTTACGCGTTGTCATTCTACCAATTTAATCACGTTTTAATATGACAGTATATTGGTGTGTGATTCTTCAAGCAGATAAAGTCTCTTGCGGTTAGTTAAGCCCATAGTTGCTGTAGTTTCCTTAGAAGTATGTCCCAGCTTCCGTTCAAGTGTATGGCACTGTGGCATGCGTTAGTTTGAGTTATATAATGAAGGTCCTTCTTACCCGCTGGCTTCTGAGCGTCCGGAGAACCTATCGACATAACATTAAATACACTCGTTTGACAGACCAATGTTGTTGTTGTTTCAAACAAATAATGATTAAATAAACAATACATGTGTCTTCTATCTAGAGCTATAGTCCACTGTTAATACTTCATGCAGTTTTTAATTTTGCATACATTTGAACCTTTAACCATGCCCTATGTATAACACTTAGACTTAAACTCTGTTGATACATTAGTTAGAGGAAACCTTGTTCAAGGCATTGAATTAAAGGTTTTTTTATTGTTTAATATGATAATTGATGTGTTCTAGAACTGATTTCCCCTTAGGCCATTTAGTATGAATTGTGTTTTTGCAGAATATAACAGATTAAGATCAAAGAACTATAATTGATAGGCAATATTAATGTAAGTTATGCTTAATACATGTACATTGATAACGAAGTAAAACCTGTATAAACATGAAACTATTATTTGATGATAGTAAGAGCGTTTTAGATTACATATATCTGAGCTTCTCAAGGATATAATAGATAGATAGGTTACTTATCAAAACAATAATATGTATTTGTACATGTATCAAACAACAATTTTGAAAGTTAACACTGTTTAAAATTTAAGTACCAGTGTATTTCTTTATTTATTCATATATTCATCCCTTTTTTTATTAATTCAAGATTTTATGTATTAATTTTAGTACAGGTTTAAACTTTTAAAGTAATACTATGCGCATCTGAACACATTTGTTCAATCGTACGATATTGCTTCAGAAGCTTTAAACAAATTTAAAAAGATCCATCACATGTATTAACCGATGCGAACGTCCTTGTTTGAATAGATACAGACCAAAGCATTTTTGTTAACGGACGCTTTTCGCTCCTGTCAGACATTCACCGACCAATAATTTATG
>ENA-OREC01002633-OREC01002633.1-marine-metagenome-genome-assembly--contig:-NODE-2633-length-10010-cov-13.447498_pt1 | contig 10010 bp, 3 predicted proteins | sample MGYA00248626_ERZ508543 | MGnify/ENA primary metagenome ERZ508543 (study PRJEB26211, sample SAMN05518279) | marine metagenome | isolation source: Puget Sound, Washington, USA | host: Bankia setacea...
GGGGGGTGAGTGGTTCTGTACAACAATCATCAAAAAAAAAACTCCAAAATGTCAAACAATGGCTTACCCAACAATTTTTAATGTCATAAGTTGAGCAAGTGTTTATGTTTTAAGGCTAATTATGTCTACATATATATCATTGAAAGGCGTACACAAGGGTTGATTTCACACTTCACCTAAATTCTCATTTTTTTCCTGCTAATTTTACTCTCTTTTTTTCACTTTTGAATTTAAAAATAAAACAAAAACACGATTGTAATAACACATCTTATTCTTGACCTATATTTTCAACTATTTGGAGCTAATTATTTTTCTCTTGTTTTAAGCTAATTTCCAATTTTGATGTAAGTTTTACAAACAGAAAAATTTGGTGCTACAGTCACGTCAATCATACCTGTATTTTTTTTTATCCCATTTCAGATAATGCGGGAGTAAATAAATGTGTATTCATGTTCAAACAACTTCAGCATATGATTCCAACACTTGATCTACATTTTCAACAACTTTGAGCTAATAGTTTGGCTTGAGTTCTTGAGTTCATGTTAATACCTTTTGGCAAATAACTTCAAATCGTTAGTCAAATAAATTGAGTGGTTAACTTCTCACTTGCTCCACATTTTGCAGCCACTTTGGGCTAATCAGTTTACTTTGGGTTTATATCCAACTTGAGTACGAAGTCAAATACTAGTAAACTATTCAATTTGAGCGGTACATGCAAAATGAATCTAAGAGCTATTGAATAAAGAAGCAGATAGAACCTTTTAACATTAACCCGTAAAATTATTTCTATGTCGGCCAGTATTATACAATAAATGTATTTGATGATTGGTCCTAGATCTAGATTCCATTGTGTTCTAATAATTATTCCTTGGATTTGCATGAGCATTCTAATATACATTTAACACTTTTAATCTTCAATGAAGTAACGATTTTGCATTTGACCCAACCCTCTATATTGCAATACCAATTGAAAACTTCCATAGTTAGACATATCAGAGCTTTTCAGGTCTCAAAATTGTCCATCATCTCTGATAATAGGACTTCAAATGAAAAACAATCTAGTTAAGCATTCCTGCATACTTGAACCAGTACTCGCTCATTCCTTAATCAATTCTAACATCTTTAACTGTACCTATTGTATACAAACATTGACCAGACACATGGACTGTTGAATTGTGAAATAGGTGATTAGACTGTCATGGTATTACAACAGAGTAAAGAACACGTGTCCATTGTATACATATACACATGTAATACCTATTTTGCAATGCATTGGTCTATGTAATTTATTCGGGAGTATCTGGTCAATGTTCTCAAGCAAAACAAATAATTTTTGACTATCGAGAATGTGACCCCCAACACTAGACATATATCAAGGGGTGAAAAGCAAAAGGGTTCCAAATGCTATTAAATAAAGAAGCCGATAGAACTCTTTCACAATGCAACCCTGGAAAATATTCTGTATCCGCTAATTTGTCTTAGAAGTTTTTAAGGCTTTCAATTTCTATGTGACACTTCAAATTTCAGCATTAGTAACCATGGGTGGAAGAACTAGAATGATTGAGCCCTATGACAGCTCCATAATACCATCTTGACACCTATATTGTCTAGTACCATAAATCTAATAATTTGCATTGAGCTTATTACCTCTGCAAGCACTTCAGATAATCAGTTTATATTTGCGCTTTTATCTATAAGTGTTTGAGAAGTTAAACAGGTGTCAACCTGACATTCTCAAGAGTCTTCAAAAAAATATTTACTTTACACCCGTGTTGGCCCATACAAATGAAGTCACATCACAAATGCCTAGAGATGAGATAGCAACATTGGAAGCAGTATCTGGTTATGGATGGAGTATCTGTACAATAAAGGTGTTATAAATGGACTGCATGTATAATAAAGTGTATGTTTATTGAATGCTTGTACAATAAAGACTAAACAAGTTTGGAAACCACCAACCAGGTTTGGGCTCAAACTCCCTCTTTGCATGACCATCAAAATATCACATATTGCCAAACATTAAATGCACTCTGTACAGTTAGAATACGGGGCTCTGTCAGAGAAGATACTACCCATTACAGTTATCCAAACCAAACTACACAATGTGCATTTTGAAAGAGATACCCACCGTGTGAAAATGACCAAGATCATGAGCAAGTTTAGGGGTTAAAACATTATGGATCTATGCGCTATAAAATAAAGAAGCAGATAGAACCATTTCACATTCATCACGTAAAATTGTTCTTGACATTATCAGCATTGTAAATTAAAGTCAACAATGCAACCAATGAAACTTTAAAATGCAAACCCTATACACAAACTACAACAACTGTGGGCTTGACATTTGTTTAAAAGTTGTTGTTTTTCTATAGTTGGACTAAATTATGCATCTCAGACGTTTATGCTTTGCTTGACCATTTTGAAAAATCAATTTCAATTGTGCGAAAAAGAAAGCTGCATCTAACTTACAATAGACTTCACCCCTTGCAGTGTTAATTAAGATACTCATCTACCGCCATCATTCATTCATTTAAATGTTGACATAAGAATTCTGTGTTTAAGATATTTTCCACTTTCTCTGTGCCCCCCTCGTAGTTAAAGTTAGTGGGAGACTATGCTATCAAAGGTCAAGGTCATGCAGATAAGCCATAACTTTCACCCCTTAATCCCACCTCTCTAGTATCTGAATGATCAAATAACTGTAAACGCACTTTTAAGCAGAAGTTTGATCACAAGTTTACTTAGCTATAAGCATATCACAACATTCCACAAATCTATAGATATCATGTACTTGAAACCATTCAGAAGTGATAATATGTTACTGTTAATGTTTATGGAAGTCATGATATTTGGTTTAAAGTTACTCTAGCTCTGGCTCACAAGGGTTATGCGAATTTTGTGCTTTTCAATAACGTGCCACATATGGCTTAGCCCCACACAACTGTTGGACTGGTCATGTTGGTGAACGAGATGTAGAAGAAGACTTAGCTCAACACAACTATATCTTCTGGAATATAAACCAATGAAAAAATGAATGTTTGCAAGTGTAAGGTCATGGGTCTTGACATCAATAGTTTGTAGACTTATTTTGAAAACAGATATATTATTCAAATGTTAAAGTGTGTAGTTTGTATATACGAGGGTTGTCCCACTATATCGTAGACTTTACTAATTTTTAATAAACTAATAAACGCATTTTTCACAAATTTCACTGACGTTTAATGCAACACCTTGTGCAAATACACACGAAATTACACTACAAAATAACAAGGAATTAAGATTCTACAGAACTTTTAATAACACCATGTATACAGGAGCGGCACAAGATGACGTCACAACTGCGGCGGTAAACGTCATAATAATATCACACATCATTTTTTAAAGCATATACACCCTGGTGTTCATTACACTTATGGTGGCGTCTCACCAATTGTTGGTAAATTAATTCATGAACCAGGCACGGTTAAATGATCGATTGCATTTTGGTATCGCATGACTGATCTTACTACTATGAATAAATTGTGTTCCTCGTAAATACCACTTCAAACTTGAAAAATATTCAAAGTCCAATGGTGCTAGGTCTGTTGAATATGGTTGATGAATAGCTCGCGGTAACATCAATTTCTAGTAATGTGTTCCTAGTGGTATGACATAGGGCGTTGTCCTGGTGCAATACTACATTTTCAATATGAGCCAAGTCTGGATGTTAATGATCCACAACGCATGCATGAGATCGCAGCTAACAGTCTAGAACCAAACAACACACCATTTCCTTAATGTGAAGGATATATTAATTAATAGTTTCAAACATTCAATCGATTTCAACGAGCGTTCACGTATGACATACCCAAGTCCGATGTTAGGATGTGTTGTGCTGTATTTTTACAAATACTGGCCATCCCAGCAACTTCTTGTACAGTGCGCCGCTAGTCACAGGTGACAGCTTCTGGCGCGGATTTCAATTTTCTGCCATTCTTATACTTCGGCTGCCCATCAGTTGTATTAACCGTGCTACCGTCGCTTAATCTACCATGCCAAGTATTTACAAGTGCTCTTGAAACATTCTTGTAACATGCTGTTGATTTCAATTGGAAATACGTGTTGATATGCATTAATCCTGATGGAAAACAAACTGACGTCGCCATTTTCTGTTTTACACGAGTTGCGATGGTGTACATCTTCTGTGTGTATTCTTTTTAAAAATACCTCAAAATGTTTGTATATCAACATGGTGGCTTTAAAATGACATCGCGTATTCGCATGATACGACTTTTCATGAAATGGAAAATGGACGCATGCGTCTGCTCAAAACATTAAAAAAACTCACATGTATTTTTGTATGTCAGAATTGTGTATATAAAATAGCATATCAACACTAAATAAAACAATACCGTTTCAGTTGTTCTTGATTTTTGTATTGGTTATATCTTGATTAAATTAGATTCAAAGTATTATTAAAATGCGAGATCTTATAAATCTTTTATAAACAAAGTTTACGATTTAGTGGGACAGCCCTCGTAGTTCTTATTTTTTAACTTTTTTATTTTAAAGATAAATATGAACATTATTTAAAAACTAAAGACAGCTTAATTGTGATTTCTATCAGTATTGTTGTGTGTTTTGACTTTTATCTTGTTATTGAAATATTGTTTAGTTGACAACCAAACCACATTACGTCAATGACACTTAAATGCGAGTGTACGTTGCCATTGTCAGTTTTCCTATCAATTCAATCTTTTAAAAACAATCTTCTGCATAATCTGATCTTATACAGGGAAGTCATCTCCCCTGAATCAAAATGGCTGACCTTTTGAATCCTAAAACTTCGTAATTTTTAAGCTTGGAAAATCTCATCTTTTGTTGCTTAAATCGATGTCAAGGTATCGATTTAAAATGCAATCTTTGTGTAAATACAATTTGAGAACTGTATATTATATCGAGAGTTCAATGGAAAAATGACGTAACTGCTGCTCTATTTCATATATACAGATACAATGGTTTTCCATTTACCCCCTTTGATACAGAAGCCTAATCTTTCATTTTCATTTTCGAATTATCTGAAGATTTAGACAAGCTTTCTCAATATATCGTGCTAAAATTGCACACAATAAATCACGAATTAATGCTCAGAAATGGACGAAAACTTTTGAGAGATTAATACCATTATAAGATGAAAAATTGCTTGCTTGAAATTGAGTCGAAATGCAGCGTTTCAAAACTGAGATAAGGAGGACAAAACCCACCTAAATCCCTTCACAAACAACCCAGTAATCCAGCAATTTTAAACAAATGTCAATATTTATCGAAACCAGTAAATTTATGAATAGCTTTATTGATGGGGTTAAGCAAAACAATTCGAGTCAGGCAGAAAATTTGTTTACAATGAAAGTTACATTGGACATATCAAGACTGACAAATGAAAAATGGTTACTGACATGTTTCAGTTATTTGTTGTTCTTTGGAAGGCGTAGAAGAAATAACAAGTATCCTGTATTTATATAAAAAAAAATTCTTAACAGGTTATTGAATTGGTTTTCGGACTTGATTTTCCGTTTGACATGACTTTATTTATCTGATCTCTGCTGATTATCTAAGATCGACCAATCATATGGGAAATCATGCTGTATTTTAAAGGGTAATTCAATTACTATTATTGACTCTATATAATTGGTAATAGTGTCCGCAAACAGGTTTCATGATATTAGTATTTCCCATGCAAACCACAAATCAAATCAAACTATATTCCATTCTGCTACTATGGGTAATTCTGTGACTTGACTTTTACCAAGAATTACAAAACCAACAGCATAATTTTACACAATAGATCAAGTATGAATATTTTACCTTTACTATTACTACAGACCACTATTAGGATCGTTACTTATTAAGATAATCCCAATATTAAGGTCATCTATTTTCTGTCCCAAACACTTACAGTAAAGTTCTGCTATTAAGACCACTCAATATTGAGAAAGGTATCCCTTTCTTGGTAGTGTATTTCTACAATATTTCTACAGTAAAAAGTTTGAAATTGTGTTTTCTTTTAATGTCAAGGACAATAATATAGTTCCATGTATACATAATATTAGACTTTTCTATAACATGTAGAAATACTTCAGTGCTTTGTCAATCAGAATGTGCATGTCTACATAAAACAGTAAATAAACATGGTAGTCTTCTTTGTTACAAGTAATGAAAATACCTACCCAAAAGGGAGAGCACTCATACAAATGTACAGAGTTGTCCTTATAACAAAAAAGAGGGAATAGCACCAAGTACCATTTCACTTTAACCTCGAGACATTTAATCAAATGTTTGTTCAACCATCTACCATTGATACTTAATTACACCTGCAGTTATAACAAGTACCTATAATTCATTTTTTTCTAAATAATGAAAATACCACACCAATTTATTGAGAACCTATAATTTACTTTTTAGAATTAAGAACAATTTACACAAGATCATTTACGTTATCATTTTTCTTTGTGTAAACTTTCTTTCAGCTTGAAGCCTTTATCCAGCATTTTTTTTAAAGAGATTAGATTAAGGTCTAAGTCTGTAATTTACACTGAACAAATTTAATTCAAATTGACATACAAAATTTTAACATAATATCAAGCTTTAATTTGATTTTTAATTGATTTCTTTCTGCTCGTAAACCTTTAATTGATTTAATGGAATTTTGGAGACCATCAAACCATACTATTTGTTAACTCCACATGTAATATCTATATACCTAATCAATCACATTCAGCTATAGGATGGACTCCAAGCTGACTTCAAAATCATCAAACAAATTTACTCTGCTATTTCGAACCATGTTCACCAATACTTTGACCAATGCACGAAATTTCAATTATAATTCCCCCCCCCCCTTTATTTCTGTTCCAGCAGTGAGTATCGATTGAAGGTTTCCATCATTTTAGACCCCCGTGTATTTGCTTTAATTAAGTGCTTTGTAAATTGAGATATGCACGCAAAAATGTTGTAGCTACGTATGAATTTAGAAGGCAGTTACAACACTTTTGCATATGCTTTTATGATATAAAGTTAAACCAATATTGAACGATGATCGATTACTACACTCCCACCCGAATTTTAAAACTTTGGACTTTCATAAAAGGTGAGACAAACAGGGTAAAGTACTCTAGTCAACATGATCAAATTGGATGTAATTGATGAAAATTGAAGTTGGTCAAAGTTTACGAAAAAAGTTTTATGAAAAATAGTAGATGAGAAGCAGTTTTTTTTTAAAGTGTTTTTTTTCATGTGCTTGATCATCTATGCTTCTAAGTTAACATGTAGACTTAAGTTTGTGTCACAAGACCAAAACTATATCCCACTTAAGACAAACTGTTTTATTATGATGTAGAGAGAGAAATAAGACTTCATGGTTCATACTCAAAATTGTTGTTTTTCTCAAATCATTAATTTGTGTGTGAGTGTGTTTGTGTATTTATATATTTGATTTTGTGTTTGTTTTTGCTCTTAAACAATTCTAAGATCCCTATCTATCATCATTTCTTGCTGTGTTTAATGGACTTTAACCTTTAACCTGACAGAAGAAAACCTTTCCTGATATGTTGCCAATTGAGTAAAATAATTTTGGAACTATTATATTATTAAACACTTATGCAAAAATACCGTTTCACAAGTACTTTTGATTTTATACTAAGACCATATCATTTATTTTTAAATAATTGCTTATCAAAGGTCCTAAAGGTGGTGTTATTGTTGAGGGTGGTCTAATTATCAAGGTTTTTACAGGTAATAACTTACACTCTTCTGGCCTGTCGCAAGTTGCCGCTCTCAAATCGCGACTCGAAGGCGAGGTTTGGACAACATCCCTGCGGCACGGGGCTTGGGGTATGATCCCTACTGCTTCGCTCGGAGTCGAACACAATCAAGACCCCTCGCCATTTGGACGTATATGGCGAACTTTGATTCTCAACTGTTGGATAATTTTGATCTGAAATACAACATACAATTCTTTTATTTGTTTGGGTTAAAAACAAAGCCAAGTTGATCTTATTGTTGGTAGATCTAATACAACATGCAATAACATTTACAGTCAGTATTATATACACTTATTATATTGATTATTCTTTATCTAGTTGAACTTTCACTTAACCTTTTTTCAAACTTCACAACATAAGCACAAGTGTTCAGATAAAATAATAGCAATGAAAATAAACAAGCAAAGGCTTAATAAATGTATGACATCTGAAAAAATAAACGAGTTCAGTAATTAACAAAACAATGGTATCCGTTATGTCTGCTAACTGAGTAACGCTTTGTAGCATGTATAGATGTTGGTCCAATATGGGTTTTTTCGAAACAAAAGACTTTTCTGACATGTTAATTGACAACCAAGGGTTCATATTCGTTTTTAAATGACAAAACAAATAGACTGATTATAATACAAAATTAGCTTATCAATAATTCAGGCAACTATTTGACAATATTTCAGATTAGCTGTTGCAGAATATAATCAATTGGCGCTAAAATCTGTTAGGAACGAACAACGCTAGGACCAACTCTTTGCCCAGAGATTGTTTCTTAGTAGATCATGCAGATATATATAAAGCTTCTCAGGAAAGTCGGGGATTTATAGTACATAGATTGTATGGTGGTCAACAACAGTGGGGGTTTTCCCCGTTGTCCCGTATCTTCCACACAAACACAAACATCAGTACCAACGAGAATGACTTGTACCAATGTATAATTTAAGTTGTACATTATTTAGCTTGTTAATTGTTGTAAAATAATTAATGTTTCAATTTTGTTTTTCTTTAATTTTTATATTTTCTTTTTCAAATACCTTTATTTTTTTCCAATTTATGGTAATTGATATTTAGTTTCACATAATTTCTCAGAACTAACAATAATATTACTATGTGAATTGTTCTTTCAACATTTGTCTGTCATTGACAACCAATAAGCATGGAGAACCTTATAAATATACATGTAAACATGCAAAGCAATGTAAAATGATCACGTTATAAAATCAAACAATTATGAGACAGGTCGAACTTCTATAGAAAGCAATTTGTCTCTAAATATATTGCCTAAAAAATATCTAAAAGAAATCCTTACACCCACTGGTAATGATAATGAATCAACTCGAGGACATTGTGTAGCAATAAAAGCGTAACTGGTGTAACAGCTTTTTATTTCATGTCTATTTAACTGACATTGTAGGAATAGAACCCTTATACCCATAAAAATATATATGCTGTCATCCAAGAAATTTAAGACTATATTTAGGGCTCCACACAAGAATGTCTTATCATATATAGTAATTAAAACAAGTTATGTCAGTTCTGCGCTGATTGTACAGTATGTGAGATAAAGCCTGTTAAAAGACTACAATCTTCTCTCTTAATGAGACTCATTAGTGAAAACGTCTCCGTTGTAAGATACTGGAGGTCAATACAAGGGATTTGTGAAGAAATGGATACGTTTTTTATCGGGTGTTTTGGTTTTAAATCGCACGGTTTTCAAGTACAGAATGTTGAGAATTGGTAGAAATGGGTTCAAGTTATGAAACAAGGGTATCAATTTTTGGGGGGAGGGGGATTTGAGTCAATATTACAAATCCTGTTAATTTAGCACCAGGTAATAATACTATAACGTCTTGGAAGATAATTATATGCCAAATTCTTCAGTTTGCAATGCAAGTTTATTCACACAAAAATTCATAACACTTAGCATAAAACAACAAAGACATCTTGTGAGTTTACTGATGAAATGTTTTGTTTTCAATGTTACAAATTCACTGTAACCACCGCCTCCTCGATAACCTAGTGGTAGAGTGTTGGCTTCGAGTGCTGGAGGCCCCAGATTCAATCCCCAGTCAAGGACCCCGTCATATGAAAGACGTTATAAAAATGTTACCAGTTAAGTTCCATTGTTTAGCACTCCACATTGAAAAGGGAAATACTGGCTCTTTCTCAAGAATTAAGATAGGGAAATAAATGTAATGGATAAAATCTGGGATAGAAAAT
>ENA-OREC01002634-OREC01002634.1-marine-metagenome-genome-assembly--contig:-NODE-2634-length-10010-cov-11.125138_pt1 | contig 10010 bp, 7 predicted proteins | sample MGYA00248626_ERZ508543 | MGnify/ENA primary metagenome ERZ508543 (study PRJEB26211, sample SAMN05518279) | marine metagenome | isolation source: Puget Sound, Washington, USA | host: Bankia setacea...
GTTTATCAGCGGTTTGCGTGTCTGTTTGTGCGTGAGTGTCTGTTTGTGCGTGCGTGCCTGTTTGTGCGTGAGTGTCTGTTTGTGCGTGCGTGTCTGTTTGTGCGTGCGTGTCTGTTTGTGCGTGCGTGTCTGTTTGTGCGTGCGTGCGTGCGTGTCTGTTTGTGCGTGCGTGCATGCGTGCGTGTGTATGTGTAATAAGAATGTTTTTTCATGTCCGAGCATTCGAATAATCAAAGGTGTACTAAATAGAAATAAGTGATGTTATCAATGTAGACTGAATTACATTATTGTCTTAGTGATTGTCATTTTCCTATTGGTTGTTACGGTCCTTATAACTAAAAAAACATTTCGCGTTTAATTAATCCCTTTAGAGATGTGATGTCCATATGATGATATTCGTCGGTGTTGGTTAATGTGCTCACGCCTACAACAAAATGCACGGATAAAATGATTATGGAAGTGTACCTAACTATTGCTAATAAGACAATTGCACAGGAAAATTGGGTTATTTAAAACAATGTCTGTTCTGAACGCATTCCGAAAGAGTGTTAAATACAGATAAACACAAAAAGTCTAGCCTACTCACATGGGACGAATCTTTTTTCTCTTGCCACGTGAATATGTCCCACGCTTTCACAGCACGGATACGTTGTTCTGTCAAGTTAAACGTTGGTAGGATATGGCCTGTCATTGTTCTTAGATTGTATACTTACTGAGGGGTGATCACCATGTCAGTTTTGATTGGCTGCAACCTTCGAAGCGTTTCCGCAAACGCTTTTGTTTTCGTACGATGGTTGTGTCGATGATGATGAACACCTTTTTCTGACTACTGATATCTTTGACCTATAGAGCTTCACCCTAAGAATATTATCTTTATTTCTATATAAGTATGTACTTGATCTATCCATACATTTCACTATGGGTTTTAAATACACAACGCTGTGGTTTCCCTATGAGTTTTATTTACCCATTGTTATGATTGTATTTTGTGTTTTCAATATGCGCTGCTCTGGTTTTTTATATACGCATTGTTTTGATTGTCATGTGTGTTTTGAATACGCTTTGCTATGATTTCCCAAGTACTTTGAACAAGCGATTATATTTATATTAGTTTCTCTAGGCTTTTAACATGTTAACTATATAAAAGCTGACTCCTTGATATTTGGATATGATCTGCATAGAATGTGCTATATACGCATTCATTCATTAACACGTTTAAACACCAATTTAGTGATAATTAAACACCAATGTAAGCTTCAACCTTTAGACATATGTGTTTCCTCAACATACGAAACAGCAAAGTAGTACCTCAGGACAAGGAAAGATGGTCAACGGTAGCCATCGTTTTCACTCTTATAAGATATGTGAATGTCAATTTCTCATATTTATTGTATTTAACGTTGTACTACCTTCAACATGTGCCATTATTATAAAACTATATATATATATAGAAACGTGATACACGCTGATAGATTAATGCTTTATGACACAAGTTTAATTACGATTTCTTGTATATATTTATAAATATGAGAGGTTGCAAGGCAATGAATGACTAATAGTTGCGTAGGCATATGTGTTCCCTGAACAACATATTGTGTTTTATTTAAGGTTCACAATATCCCTTGTTTGTTTAAATAGTGGTTATTTTGCCATTCAAATTTGCATTAAGCGTGTATTGTTAACCTTTATGTACTCTCATTCATGTTGACCTTTCAGTCGAACATTCCATGGATAGTTATAGGGCTTTAATCTAAGATGGGCCTTGACCGTCGTATCGCTTTTGTTTAGCTATTGAGAGAAAGGTTCATAAACTTAGTTTCAGTCATCATATTCAATGGAACTTAGGCTAATGAGGCGCATTTCATATCTCACGTCACGCCAGGAGAGTGACGATGAGATTATGATCTCGCTTTTGTCTTTTCTGTTAGACATACTAAGGTCGATGAAGAAATTTCCTGGTGGTTTTTATTTGAGACTATTTTTTAAATAAATGCTTTTTTCAAAGATATCTTATTTGATGTGTAAAATGATCTTTGTGCTATAACATTTAAACAAATCGTTCTCTTAATTAGTCTGATGATGTAGTTGGCTTTGTTACAGTGTAACTAAATTTATTGTCTAATCAAGAAGTTTTTACCTTGACTAAAAATGCACTTTCGTTACCAATTATTTAATTTCTTAAAAAAAACATTTTTTTTAAGATGTTAGCATACTTCTGTTATAAATAATGTTTTTTACGAAGATATATGTGATAAGGTTGAAAGAAAAAACAACACAAATTGGTTTTCCTACTTTCAAACTGCCCCCAATTACAGTACTTAAAATATGTTAAGTCATATATTTGTTGACGCTTTCAGTATATGATTACTAGGCTATAGGGTCGGGCTAGTTGTATATATATTCCACAGTTGCATTATTTCATATGTTCTATGTGACTATGAAGTACATATGGTTATTTAATGCTTTTATTTTGAGTAAAAGTCCACCTTTAACTCCAGCATCGAGCCCTAGCTTTACCTCCAGCATCGAGCCCTAACTTTAACTCTAGCATCGAGCCCTACCTTTAACTCCAGCATCGAGCCCTAGCTTTAACTCCAGCATCGAGCCCTAGCTTTAACTCCAGCATCGAGCCCCACCTTTAACTCCAGCATCGAGCCCTAGCTTTTGATTTCAAAGCAACGCCAAAAGGATTCTCCAACTACAGGATTTACCTACCATTGACTTGAAATTGAATAAACAACACCAAAATACAATGTACATACGTGAAATCCATCAAAATACAATGTACATACGTGAAACGCATCAAAATACAATGTACATACGTGAAACCCATCAAAATACAATGTACATACGTGAAACCCATCAAAATATACGTTATACAACTTTAGATAACAAGAAGTCCAAACGTTTGATTTATTATATTGCACCGTATGGCAATCTTCAACTATGATATGACATTGACCTGAAATTAAATATTTAACATCACAAATGGATTCTGCATTCCTGAAAACACATAAAAAGACGTCTAATACACCGTTCTAAGGTAGGTCACTGGGAAGTTAATTTTACTGGTGGCCATCTTGGAGTTATGTAGATTACGAGAGTTGTCCAAAGTTGTCATTTGGGCAACAACGCTGAATTTATTCTATGACTCCATGCGATTACGAATCACCAAAACAGTTCATTTCTAGGTTGGTGTATTGAACACATAGGAGTGTTAAATCGACTCAATTCTGTAGTCGTGAATGTGAAGGTAAAATTCCATGTCACGATTAGCAATGTACTATACTTCTTGGATCGTATCGTACGTTGTACTTGTTGGCAATATGTAGTTTTATTGGAAGGTAATGGACCTGAAATTATTGTTCTCTTACCATTAAACAACCATGTAATCGTGTAACCAGCATCATTATGGACACTCGTTAATTTACTGACTCTCCGTGCGGTAACTAATAAAACTACATGTAATATATGATTTAGTGTTCAGACATAATTGGTATATAATGGTATATTAAGTTGTCGTTGTTTTGTTGCAAATGACATATTAGACCTACCGAAGTATGACAGTAGACGGGATTGGAGATAAGGAACTGTCAGCATAAACACTCAGTACATTGGAATGGAAATAAAATGACATGTTTTGCCAACGTAATTCACGACCAATTAAAACGCCATCGATGACTTGTCTTTCTCGAAATCTCCTTATGGTGGTCCTTGTTATATGACAAGTATTGAGAAACAAAAATAGATGGCAAGGACTTTTTAAACGTTATTTACCTTCAGTAAGTCTGCTACAGTATATGCAATAATTTATTGACATCGTCTAACTCTATCACCGTCAAAACCTACGACTTTAAATACAATTAGAGAAAATTATGTTTACATGTTAGCCTTTGACAATTGTACCCAATGATCAAGACGCATGGCGTTAATGAGGACGGAACACGTGAGAAACATAAGTAAGGAATCAGAGTACACAATCCTTTAGATAATGTTAGCACATACAAACAAACTTTCTTTACATGGGTGTTAACACCACGTAAGCAACAAAATATCCGCGCCACTCATAAAAATGTATTTGATGCTAGTTAGCATAATTTCAATAAGTATCATATACTTACTCCAGAAGTAAAGTTTTTTAGGGGAAAAAAAGTTCGTAGACATAGCTACGGGGTTTTATTTTTGTTGTTGATCGGTTGCCATGCAAAATGAACTTTGGCTTATTTATCCAACACAGCTGTTGCACATGACGTTTTTTACTAAAATTATTAAATGATTTATTTTTGAATCATTTTTATCTTAAACAAATAAAGTCAGTTAGGAACGTATTAAAAGCCTTTTTATTTGTTTGTAATACTGAAGATTTTGTGAAATTCCTCCATGTTTGTAGCATTCAAACTATGAAAGCTAATTAAAACATTAACTAGTCTTTACGTTTAGCAAAACAGACTCGTTGGGAACTGTTCTCATTTCTTTAAAAAATGCGTAACAAAATTGTAAGTTTTGCCCTAGAAGAGGTCGCATTACCTCCCTTTGCAAAACTTGGAATTCTCCTTTTAGGAGGTATAATGATAGTAAACATTGCCCCTCATAACCTTAATTGCAAATTCCCCCTCTCTCAAAAATAAGCAGTATTTATCCATGGTTATTCCATTAATGATGGATCAATCCATGCACATGAGTAAACCTGGTCTGTTGCACAGTTTTCACTCTGTATGCCCTGTATCAGTTCTTGTCATACATGTATACTTGAGCTTCAAATTAAAGTATATCGGACAGGCTATGTTAACAAAAAGTCAATTATTATAGTTTTTAAATTTCGTAAAACAAAGAAATTCTATTTGTTGACACCTTTTGATAGTTTTATTTCAACCAACTCAGTTTCACCAGTGATAACCTACGAAAAAGGTTGATGTTAACTAAATAGAGATATTTCAGACCGCTTCATGAAGTTATGATAGTCAAATACATCTCTTTACAAAGATTTATATACGTACAGTGTATGTGTGTGTTTGTTCTCAGTTTTGAATTTTCTTGTTTTATGAGTGGATATGCGTGTAATCATGTTGGGGCTCTGATGTATGCCCTTGCAGACTTGACAGCAAAGAAAGTGGATGGAAAACTGGCATCAACATCATAAAAGTGTGTATGGGACGCTTTCAACAACCCAAGACAGAGAAAACTCAGCCAAAGAAGGCAAGTGAGCTAACCTTCAAAAAGCCGAAACAAGAAAAGCCAGATATCCAGTCCACTAAGTTGACTCAAGACGAGCCTGTTCTGTGTTTTAATGAAGACTCATTTAGACAAAGCCCAGCAATGTGTCCACATAGTGCCGCCTGAATGCTTAACTTTGCAGAAGAAAATGACATTGAGCAGCCAGTCCGAAAACATATAGACATTGTCCACTGTTGCCATGATGCTGTGAATTTGAATTCCATGACCCAATGTTTTGAGATTGAGAGGACATTTAGCGAAGAGGATGTGAAGTACCAAGAAAGGATGACTGTCAGTCAGGCGAAACACGTGCTTTGGATGGAGGAGAGACTTACACGACTTTACCGCATCAAAGTTTGGTGTTGTACTCTGTTTGAAAGTGTCTTTAATCAACCCAGAAGCATCAGTGAAAAGAATTATGTACAGTGAAGTCAGTTATAAATATGTGCACTGGGGCAGAAAACAAGAAGCTGCGACACGACTGAAATACAAGATAGTATTAAGGAAACAGTACCCTGATATTAAAATTAGAGAGCGATGGCAAGACAATGAAGGGTGTGCTAGAAATTAAATGCCCTGCATCAGACAAATGGAGGTCCCTGTCTCCTAATGATTGTTGCCAAGATAGTGGTTTCTACGCAGAACTAAACAGCACAACAGGACATTTGAAGCTAAAACACAACCATAAATATTATCACCAAGTGCAAGGACAATTGGCACTGACAGGTCTAGAATGGTTTTATTTTGTTAGTTGGACTCTTGGGGGATTTTCAGTTGAAAGGATATATTTTGATGCAGATCATCATTTGAAAATTTAAAGTCAAAACTGGTGTATTATTATACAAAGTTTATGCTGCCAGAGTTGTTTAGTCGCCGTGAACAGCGTGGCTTGAAGCTGTTTTGAAGACAGTAGAAGTTAAGAAAAATACACTTGCCTAGTAATACAGTTGTCTTATCTAGTTATGTAAGCTTGCAGGAGTGACCCTCATTATTGAATTTATACAGTAGTGAAGACCAGTTTTTGTTGACTCTTCACATGCAGTGTAAGACTCCTTATTGCAGCACATTGTCTTGAAGCTACGTAAGAATCTTGATTCAATAACTAAAATAATGGATCAGTGCTTCGCCTTGTATTTACCCATACCTGATAACTGTTATATGTCTACTTGATTTTATTGAATTTGTAGGTTTACATTTTCAGCTTTTTGTATACCAAAGTATATCCTTTGAATATAATGCAAGCTAAAACACTTCATCATTAGACACAGTGTATAAGTAGTGTTGGTCAAACCTTTATTACATGATGGTATATTTATTAGGTTGCTTTTGTGTTGTTTTGGATTTTTGTTGTACATTCATTTTGTACTTGCAATAAATTATAAAACTATTCTACCCACATTCTCTTTGTTTTGTAGATTTTCTAAGATATGTTTCCAATTAATACAAGGCGAAGCTGAATTTTTGTGATTAAACAAAAACGTAAAGGTCAGCATTGAGCCACGCAGTCACTTGTAATTTTAGACCATCTTGAAATAGGGCGGAAAAGTGTTAAGTGTTGGAGATTCTGTCGAAAACTTCAGTTGAGTACATACATATAGCACAATAAATATAAAAACAACAAACGACTACTTCTTGACAGTGGAAGGATTTTAATTTGTTCGAATAAAAATATTCATGTTATAACATAGAACATCCTTGACAATATATGTTCAATTGACAACTTATCACACACATAACAAGAGCACATGGTCAAATTCATACTCAACTATTCATTAACATGACATATACAATGATGAAATAAATAGTCACCATAGCACTATAATCTATAAAGTATTATTAGTAACATGGCCAAAACGAACCAACCATTTACATTACATCATTGACTATTAATACTTTTATCACTAAGCCCGTTTAACAAGCGATGGGAAGAGGTTTGTGAGTCGGACACATATCTTCCAAATCTTAGACGCCTGTGAAGCCATGGTGATTGGCATAACCCCAGTTTAAATCATGAAGTCCTTAATCCTCTATATTTCTCTTTCAACATGAATGGTTGGCAATAGTTTTTGTTGCTTCCACTTCATGTGGCAGGAATCTTTTGTTTTGTTTTTTAAATGGAGGGGTGATAAGTGAAACACCACGAGGAGTACATAAATCAGAAATAAGGAACCCTTTGTCTGCCATAATTGCATCTCCCTCTTCACATATGTCCAAACTAGCCACTCCCTTATATTGTGCATATCGTAATAAAATTGCTTAATGTTTGATTTCCTTGTGCATTTATTCATCTTGTTCAACCCCATCCCCCATAACAGTACACTGCAGTATGATGATCATCATTGTTAATTAACTCACCCTTCACATCGCCTGGTAATTTTGCATTCGCTCACCATTCAGGTTTTGCAACAATTGTTCAAACATCTCATGCTTAGATAGTGAGCTTTCTTTTTTATGTTCTGCCTTTATCACGTGTGTTATATGTTGTATTTGTAGTGTTGAAAGCTATATACTATGTACACGTTTGAAATAGAATTTATTCTGTTCTGTTTTGTTCCAATGTCAAGCCCTAGTCCATTAGTGCTTTCAGCACTTTGATTCATCCATGTAGTCACCTCATAGTGGATTTCTGTTTCGTTTCTATGTTAAAGGTTGTGATTCTAATTATGAGGCCGAATTTATCATTGATTTAGAAATATTAAATTTTCGTACTATAGTTTCATATCTTGTCAAGCAACAAGTTCTTCCAGCTATGTATATGAGTTTAGAATTTAGAAACACAATGTTTTCATTAAGTTCAGCCTTTTCATAGATAGCTATAGTTTTATTTCAAAATCCAATAAGCCATACGCCCCATGAGGACAAACACAATATTTACAAATATATACAATGGAACAAACATATACATTAATACGAATAGGAATATGCGTGGTGTATGTATACATAATACTAAACAAAATACTTGTTATCATAGTGTACGTATAAGTATTAAAGAGGCGCCGTGGCGCAGTGGGTAGCACGTCTGACTCGTGATCGGTGGATACCTGTCAGTCGTGAGTTCGAACCCCATCAAATGTCCCCGTTGTCTTGTTGGTCGAAAAGCGATCAGAATTGTTACGCGTGTAACATCTGTGAGGTCATCCTTTTCGACTGTCCGATCCGAACCAAATCAAGATATGGAAGTCCTTCATGGCATCAGTATACTACTCGAATTTTCTATGAAGAACTGTCTCGCCGACACCGGATTGCACGAATTGGTCTGGTTATATGTAAGATGTTTTCTTTTTGGCTGACAACTCCTCATTTATAGATCATATCAATATCCTACCATTTATCGACATGAACCCCAGAGATTGTAGTTGCCTCTTCTCAGTCATCTGTTTCGTGGATAACGAGATCCGCAGCAAGGAGTTGCCTGGAACGTCTCTTACTTTTTACTAGCCGTTGCTCTTGAAGGTAGTTGAAATTGTCCGCGGAAAAGATGAGTGCAGTCGGTGGCGTTTTCCATCTTAATTGAGGATCTAGTGTGGAGGAAGCACTGGTATTATGTAATTTGTAATTTGACGGTTTATTTCTTTTGTTTAGTGTTTATCCCCATACAGTATATGTGTATGCTTTGGGTGAATATAAGGCATTTGTATTGCATAGTAAAGTATTTAGACAAGATTTCGGTCCAAATGCTCTCATGCATATGATGTCACCTATCACGCAGGGTAGAGGAATGACCGAGAGCGTCCGTTACCAGTGGGTCTTCATCATATACCAGCAGGCGGCAATTCACGATGCAACGACCGCTTTAACGAGCAAATGCCGAAACACCTCGAAGCAACATAAAGATATTGGCACTACGCGCAGCAAACAGGACGGACGGGACTATTTCAAATACGGCGTTGGATCAATACCAACCAACCAACTACAGGAGATGCATGATGCGGTTAGCCAAGCCAGACTTGCCCAGGAACAAGACCCTACAGATGCAAACGTGGAGAACCACAACAAAGCAAGAGCAGAGTTCATCCGACATAAGCTCCACCAAACCAGAACTGCATTGCATGAAAATACGCATCTCTCAGTATGGAAATGGACACTACAAAACTCTGGAGACTCACCAATCTGCTTACGAAGATAACCCAGAGAAGCGACAGGCAGTCGTTGAGTCACAGAACGAGCATCTGACACCAAAGAGAGCCGCAAACTGTTTCGCCCACATGTACTAAGAGGAGAGCACAGTAAAACTCCACAGAGAAAGAACTCAAGGGATGTCAGAAACGAAATTTTAAAAAAAGCTCTCAGAAAACATATTTGCTGACGGATGATGACTTTCTGGATCTTTTTAATAAATCCTGGAATTCAGGCACCGTTCCAGCTCGGTGGAAATTTGGCACAATGATTTCTTTTTACAAGAAAGGAAAAGACAAGAAACATCCTAGCAGCTACATACCAATCAAGTTACTGGAACATATCATAAGTTCAAGACTGATGGCCCACCTCGAAACCAATATCTTTTCGCCAACACAGAGTGGTTACAGAAACACAGAAGCACAGAAGACCAACTACTCGCACAAGAAATAGAGAATGCCTTCCAGGAAAAGAAAAACAATGTGGCAGTATTCTACGACCTATACAAAGCTTTCGACAAAGTATGGAGAGAAGGATTACTCCTTAAGGTGCTCCAAGCCGGTGTGTCAGGACGTATGTACAAGTGGATCCCTAGCTTTCTCCACGAAAGGTCAACTCGAGTAAAGGTGGACGGACATCTTAGTGACAGTGTGAAGATGAGAGAAGGTGTACCACAGGGG